>OCHN01000883.1_pt1 | contig 27790 bp, 38 predicted proteins | sample 1538911 | NCBI WGS metagenome assembly OCHN01 (sample SAMN04571736, study PRJEB22368) | human gut metagenome | biome: human gut; material: stool | host: Homo sapiens | place: Luxembourg | collected 2013-01-11 | reverse complement strand
AAGCCGCTAACGGGCGGAATTATAGCAGGCGTTGTCATTGCGAAAAAAGCAGTCGATAACTATATCGAGAGAACGAAAGCAAATCAAGAAGCGCAGGTGTTGCGCGAAAGAGTAGGCGGTATTTTAAGCAGCGGGGGCAGGAGATGAAACTCAAACTTTGGACACATCAAATATTAAAGACTTTTGAACCGCTGGCTGGCGGAACTATGACGTGGATAGCCGATGACACTTTGGACAGTGCGACGGTTAGAATTGTTACGGACACAAGCGAACCGTATGAAAACACGGCGATTGCGACGCTTGTTTTTGAGAAAGGCGACGGAACGGAAATTGATAGCGTTAAAATGCTTGTCGGTGCTGATACGGTTGAGCCTTACGCAAAGGCGGCGGGCAAGTTTGTTCATACGTTGTCTTTGGTTGAACTTACGAAAATACTTGAAAAGTTTACTAATTTACATTACGTATCAACGGCGAGAACGACGTTAGCAGTGCAAGTTAGTACGGCAATCGAAAACTTAAACACGCTTATTTATGGAAAGTACATAGACCATTACAATACGGGCGAACCGAATTACTTTTTCAAATTGGTTGCGGACGACAATTTAGTTGCGATGCTTGCAAATCAGCAATCGGAAGATTATGTAAACGAAAACGCAACGGCAAGGGAAATCTTCGATGACCTTTTCAGCACGGTAAACGCAAGAGTAGTCGTTACGGACATTACGAATGATTATATCATCAAAGTTGGCGCAATCGAACTTAACAAGACCACCGACCAGACGGACGTTGCAAATAGACTTGGGACTTTTTGGCAAAATAACATAGACAATTTTTGCGGGAAAATCGTATCGAAAGTGAACAACGCAACGCCGCAGTCTTTGGTTTACACAATAGACAGTTTTAAGTCCACACTGAATACGGCGACAACGAACGACAAAGTTATATCAACACCGTTTGCGGTTGAGTATTTTAAGTCCTTTGCGCTTGCATACAAAGACGAAATGTTGCTTGAAGTCAATTATACGCAAGGCGGCGAGAAAAAGAATAAACAAATAACAATCAACTATCCGATTGATTTAATTGACAGTAAAGATTTTAACGGTAACTCGGAAGATTTACTCGTTGACAAAGAGTTTTGGGACACTTTGCCCGCGAACACTCCGACGATGACGAACTACGTCAAAGACAACACGCTGTATTATGAGCAAGGCGCGGACACGGTAGACGTTTCAAGGACGTTCAAAGATATCGTGTTCACGACTAATGTTTTTGATACGACGGCTGAAAAAGCGATATTCAGGTATATCGACCGAAACAGAGTAAGTCTTTTAGGCGGTGCGGATTGTCAAATCGAATCGTTTACAACCGTAATAGCGAGTTCACATCCGTTCGCGGTTGACAAGTGGATTTTTTTCGCGTCATACGCTCCGTTTTTGGACGGGGTGGTGTTTGAGGCGACCAAAAGCACAAAGCAAGTTGATTATAATGTTTCGTTGTTGTCAATAAACGACGGGCAGTCGGACAACGTTATTGACTTAACGAGATACGGGCGTAATTTGGTCGGTAAGGCGCAAAGAATAGGGAACGACGAACTTTCTATCGACGCAAACATTTACGGGTTTGAGAACGTTTTTGAGCCTTTGGACAAGGTGGACGATTATGTTGTTTATAAAACGGAAATGCAAATAATGAGCAAAGCAAATCCGACCGCCGCCGAAGATAAAAACTGGTACAAAGTAAGGTATTCGTTGACAAAAGGTTATAACAATCTTGCAGAAAAAATCGGGCTTGCGCGCGAAAAGAGAATATACCAAATACCGCTTTCGGGCTATCGTTCGACATTGCCGATAAGACAGCGCATAGCGTTCAATAATAGAAATTTTATATATTTGCCGAACACAACGGAAGTTACAGACAGAAACTTTTTAAGCGCATATTTAATTCAAAGGTTGGTAAACACGAAACCGTCGGGAATGACGGAGTTAATGCTTATGAAAGTAACGGCGTCGGGAAAGACGTTTGTGTTGCCGATTGTTGGGTTTGGCGCGGGAAACACGATAAACTTTATCGCAAGGTTTTATGACAATTACAGCGCGGGGCTATCGTTCGTCGCAAAAAGAAATGTTTTCAAATGGGTAGGCGGCAACAAGGCTTGCCAAAATCCGTATGTCAACAGCAACGGTGCGTGTTTTGGGTTTTTCGACATAGCGGTTGGGAACACAGCAGGGTTTAATTTTGAAAGCATTAAAGAACGCCCGGTTTTGGGAAGCCGTGATAAATTTATCGGAATAAGCAACGATAATTTGTCTTACACGAAAGACCGTGCAGAAAGTATCACATTGCAGAAAATTTATAGTTTTGTGCAGGACACGGTAAAATTTGACAGTATAGGCAAAATGCGAATTGGCGACGCGTTGATTAAAGATAACTATGCTTTTGAATTTGGAACCCGTCCGAAACTGAAACTGTACAAAGATTGCGCGGCGAAATACTTTGACGGAAATATACAAGTGTTTAATGCGAGCGACGGAACGCTTGTGGGCGAAACGCAGGACTTTTTAGAAGTTAAATACTGGGCAGAAAAAACGGCGTTTTTAGTTGTAAAAAACGATAATACGGCGTATAATAATTGTATAATCGCCGACGACAACGGAAACATTTATTTGGCGGTCGAGAAATTAAGCAGAACAAGCAGCACAGCCTTGCCGCAATATAATTGTGTAGCATTGTATGACGAATAAATAAGGAGAAGCATATATGAAAATTTATCTCAACAAAGAATACAAATGTGTTAAAGTTGAAGACAATTCGTTTGTTGCAAACGATAGCAGCAATTTCATAAGATACTATTTCGTGACGAACGCAAACGGCGATGTTATCGACAAAATGGACGACAATTCCGTCATTTACCGAAACACCGAGCCGAGTTATGTAACGGTGGCGTTTAGGCGTGCAGACGGCGATGTTATTCAGCACCTTATGGCAAGTCCGAAAACCGATGCGACGGGAACAAGTTTTTTCGAGTACGAAATCACGAACACGGACGGTGTTTTGTACAAAAAGGGCGCGTTGGAAATTTCCGCACAATTTATCGAAGCGACCTTATCGGAAACGAAAAAAGTAATCAGTCAAAAAGTCAAGGCAATCGCTATCAACACGGCGCACGTTTTGGACAATATCGGCGAAGAAGCGGAAGAATATTATTCGCAATACGAGCAAGCGAACAACGAGGCGCACGCAGTTTTGCAAAGTCAAATCACAACGAACTTTAACAATATCGGCACGCTCGAAAACCTTACGACCAAAAACAAGGACAATCTTGTATCCGCAATCAGCGAAGTGTCCGACGAAATTGGCGACGTTTCGACACTTACAACTGACGAGAAAACCGTTGTCGGGGCTATTAACGAAGTTGACGAACATACGGATGCGAACACCGCAAACATCGCAAGCAACGACCGAGATATAAGCGACTTACAGACAAGGGTAACGACGATTGAAAATACTATGGCTGGTGCTGAAACGCCTGTCGGAACGATGAAAGGAACGGCACTCCCTACCGATGATGAACTTTCGGCGTTTACCGTGTCGCAACTCGGACGAAGCCCGAAACCGAATGACAGCATTATCTTTGTTTTGGAAATCGTCGGAGCGACGGACAAAAACTACAAATACATTTACGGCAGCAATAATACTTGGAACGGCTACGAAATACCGCTTCTCGAACAAGCAAGCAACGGTAGTTTGGGAACGATTAAAGGCACGTTCGGCATAGGCTCGACAAATAACGTTCTTGTTGATATAACGGGTGGCGAGATTAAAAACGTCTATTACAAGGACAATGACGGCGTTTATAGAAACATTCAAACGAAAATCAACCTGATTGACGTGTTGCAGACGAACATTGTCAACGGCACGCAAGTTGTCGGAATATCCACAAAAGCACTGCAAGACCAACTCGGCAATGTTATCAACCTGACTTACGCAAAGCAAAGCGACGTTTACACGAAATCGGAAAGCGACAGCAAGTATTTGCCGATAACTTATACGAACATTTACTACTATTCGGCTGACGGTTTTGTTGAAAATGTGCCTACAACTCCTGCAAGCGGTATTCAATTCACAAAGACCGTAAACGCTATCGGCACGGCAAACGTGTTTTCGATTGACAGAGTTTTGACTGGCAACTACAACTTTACAAAGAACTCAACCGACCGCTCGGCGATTTGGGTTAGCGCAAACAGGAAATGCTCGGTTCAATTCAGGCTTACGACAAAAGTCAAGAAAGCAGGACAAGCGGAAACGCTGTTGTCGGCTGAACTTACGAACGAAATCGCACTTGCGGCGAACACTCCGACACTTATAGAAATATCGTCTATTTATTCGGCTTTGGGCAATAACAGCCTAAAAGCAAACGCTGGCGATACCTTCACAAAGTCGTTAGATGTAATCACGACCGAAAGCACGGCAACGACTATAAACATATATTCAAACGCTGTTTATCCGTCAACGTTCAATTTGGTGGCGCAATCAATTACTTTTGACGTCAACACATTAAACGGTATGAAGTCAATCAACGTGCTTACAAGCGACTGGACGGCAAATGCGGACGGAACTTTCAGCACGACTATCCCGCAAACAAGACACCAGCAAGCACCGAACACGAATTATTTTATAGACTTGCAAGAATTGGTGTCGGCGAACACCTACGAAAGAATAGCGTTTTCGGCGAAAATAGACACGGACGGCAATATTACGCTTACAACGACCGAAAAGTTAGATTGCGTGTTGTTGATTGCGTCGAGCATAACCGACGAAGAAAGGGGCATTTTGACCTTAACAAACCCTGTGGCATTGCCCGCGATAGACTACACGACTTTCGGAGCGTTGAGAATTGAACAAACCGAAACAGCAACGGCATTGACCTTGCCCGCACCTGCCGATGTTGGAAAATTCGCAACTTTCTTTGTGTCGAACTCCGCAACAAGCACGAACGACATTTCAGTAAACGGCGAGGAAATCAGCAAGGGTAGCGGAATGCAGATTAAGTGGAACGGCAGTCAATGGCAAGTTGGCGAACAACCGACGGACACGGACGAGGTTTACGACAAGGACAAGAGCCAACTTTTGAGCAAGACCTTACAAGATATGCAAACCGCAACGGCTAACAACGCGGTTGAAATCAAAGCAAAACTCGACGATGATTTGGGCAATGTTGACCTGAACGGTTTGGGCGAAAAGGTTTTTGATTGCAATCTTAACAAGGCGATTTACCGTGAAACTTCGACGGGCGTTGACTTGACCGCTTTGGAATACGACGGACAGTACAACATAATGCTGTTGTTTGACTTTACGGCGGACAATCAAACTATTGTTCAAAACATACCGCAAGCGTTGAACTCGAATATCGACATAAGACTTGCATTACAACAAGGTAGCACATATCACAAAGGTTGCAAGTTGGTTTTAACGCCCGTAAACGGGGCTACAATCAACGGAACGACTACCGCGATAGAACTCACGGCTGACGGGTATAACGGCACTCTCAAACCGACTACGGACAGCGGTTGGCAGTTTGACAGGGTAGGCGATAATGCCGTCTTAAAGGTAAACGATTACGAAACGGCGCAACTTATTGTGGAAAAGTCAAGCGGACTTGAAGTTTATGATGACGGAGCGAACAAAACGGGGTTAAGAATAAAGCCTGCTATTTTGGTGAAAGCAAGTGCGGACAACTTCTATGCGAAACTCAACGGCTCGGAATACATCAACAAAGGCGATATTATCGACGGCAAGATTTGGGCTGGTGAGATTGAAGCGAGCGGAAGTGCTTATGTTTACGCAGAACCGTCCATAAAGAGCGTAATATGTCAAGCGATTGGCGACGACACCGAAACGGCTTACACGATTAAGTTTGTTGCGGACTTTGGCGATTTCGAGGCGAAAAGCGACGGATATGTTGAGATTTACGCGCAAGACAACAGCACGGGAACGATTTTGACCGACGACAACGGCAAGCCTTTGGGCGTAAAAGAATACTTTAAGGCAGGCGATAAAATCACGAGATTAGTCGCTTATGGCGTTAAAACTTTCTCGACTATGGTAAAGGTTGGCTTTGTTGTGGAAAACGGCTTTAATGAAGTTTTGGAACTCACACAAGACACTTGTTATTCGATACAATCATTGCAAAGCGGAAAACAAGTAAGTGCAGGCGACAATGCGTTTGATATTAACACGGGCTTGCGTTGGAACAGACAAACAAGGTACTATTACAACGACCTTTTAAGGCTTGACTGGCTTAAAAACGAAACCGTTGCGGAACAAACGCTTGCGGACGGATTTTATAACTACAACGACGGTTTACACCTTGACGTAACGGGAACGCTGAAATTTGCGGTTGCGAACGGAAAAATTAACCTTTCGGACGACGGCTCGAACATAGTCTTTTGCGCTTTCGGTAGAGTGTTCGACAGGATAGACACGGCAAACCTTAAAGGCAAGACTTTGAACATTGCTTTCAAAGGCGAGAACAAAAACGACGCGTGGGATATGCGACTTTTGACCTATACGGGCGCAAATGCAGGAGTGTTCGACAGCAAGATTGTAACGGGCATTACGGACGGCAATTTGACTTTGGCAAGCGGTTGGACGCAAGTATCAAGTATCTTTATCACGGAAGATGTTTCGGGCGAACACGAAGTAACGGGAACGTTTGCTATTCCGTCAACGGACTTTGACCGAATGGCGATAGTTATCACGCCGAACGCACAGCAAAACCCGAACGCTATCACGATTAAAGATTTTAACGCAAGCCTTACGAACGGCTTTACAGACAGAGAGTTGATTTTAGGCACGACCGTAAGAGAAGAACACTTGCGCTACGATCAAACTTACGCTAAATTTGAAGATGACAATCAAGGCTATGCACAAGTAAGGTACACGATAAACAGCGGTGCGACGAAATTGCCTTTCGGCGAAAAAACAAGCGGAAACGGAGCGATTAAACTTGTAAAGATTTGGCAAGACAACGCTAAACTTAAAGGCGAGGGTGGACTTAACTTCACGAATAAAGACAAAGTAACGATGAGAGTACGCATACCTTTGCACAGGGGCGAGGGCGCGACGGGTGTTGAAACGACGACCTTTGCGATTTATCGTAGAAGTGCAGGAACGGACACGGAAGATATTGCGAACCCGACGAACTTTGACATTGCGAACTTTGCGGAAATTGCGGGTACAAGTCAATCGTTTACAGTTGAGGGTACGGACACCGCTTATGTGAATTATGTAACTTCGTTTACGCTGAACAAGAACGGGGAAACAATCATACTTGTGGGCAAAACAACGCACGACACGGGCAGTTATATCGACATTACGACGAAAACGCCGTTGATTACCAACATTCAAGGAATTGAATTAGTTTAGGAGATAAGAAAATGAAACAATTAACTCAAAGCGAAATAAGGAAAAACGGAAAGGTTTATAAGAATGTTTCTTCGCCCGCAACCGAGGGGACTATGAAACAAGTAACCGACATTGTTGAGAAAGACGGCACTTTCAGCATTTCGACCGACGAGGGGAAAACGTATTCCCCCGCAGGCGGTGCTGTCCCCGAAGCGTTACCGCAAGAAGCAAGTGCGTTGAAGAGTGGGAACTTGCCTACGACGGGTTGGACTAATGTTTCAGCACCGTTATGGCAAGGTGTGGCAACATTCGATAAGAACGGCAACAATAAAACATTATTATGCAATATCGGTGTAAAGTGGAACAATCGTGACGAAATGCCTTTGACGGGCTGGGCAGTCGAATATTCATATATAAGTGACACCGTAAATAGATATACAGCAAAAACATTCCAAAAAAATGACTCGCTATCTACAAAAGGGATAATTTGTTATTTTGGTATAGATAATACCAATCCTTATTTGGAGATTGATGTAAACGGCGATGTATATGGGTGGACTGAATTTACTTATATATCGGGAAGAATAATATACAAGATTGAACAGCAAAGTCTTTCAAAACAAGGCTACACTATCTCCGACACTTCCATAACTGCCAACAGCGATATCCTTATGGAACTCACCGACGAGGGCGGAGTAAAAGCCTATTCAATGGAAGCAGGCAGTATAACCGTTATCCGCGACACCGTACCGACACAGCCTATCCCTTATACCTACAAGATCAAGCAGACCAACGCAAGCGGACAGTTTACGCTGGTGAACCACTTTGTGCCGAGCGTACCCGAAAGCCCGACGAGTTTACCTGTTACTTATAAGAAAGTGAGCGGGGAGTTACCGACGAGCGGGTGGACGAACGTTGACGCTCCAATATCGAAACAAGGCTATACCATCTCCGACACTGATATAACCGCAAACACCTCGGTCAAAATGTACTTAACCGATGAGGGCGGCGTAAAGGCTCAAAGCAAAGCAAACGGCAGTATAACGGTTATCCGCGACGAAGTGCCGACCACGGCAATACCTTATGAGTACGAAGTTGAACAAACGAGCGCAGAGGGACTTTTCGAGGTCATAAACGCTTATGTGCCGACAAAAACAAGCGACCTTACGAACGACAGCAACTTTGCGAAAACGACCGAAGCAAACACTTGGACGGGCGTGCAGACGTTCAGCAATGCCGACGGCATAAAGACCGACCGAGTACATAACCTTGACAATAATGACGCGTGGTACAATTTCGACGGGTCGAATAATAGGTTTGGCAGCCCTTTAAGACCAACGATTATTAGGACGAGTGAAGCAAGACCGAGAGCGCAAGTGCCGAGCGGCGAAACAACGGTAACGAAAGCGATTGCGTTGTTGGAAGATGTGCCTGCTGTTGGTGAATGGCAAGATTGGACAAGCACAAGTGCTTTAACGGAAGAAGGTTTGTATGAAATTATTGTCGAAGGTGGAAGTAATTTTGGATATACAGTCTTTATTCAATACGAACAAGGACAATATAATTTCGGGGCTTGTTGGGTTTCCGCGACTTCCACGGGTATATTAGTAATCGAGCCTAAATGTTCCGCCGACGGGAAATTAAGCGTTAATAAGACGAGTTCATCAAGTGGAGAAATAGAACCGTTGGATTTCAAATATCGTAAAATAAGATAAACACTTTTCAGCCCGTCCGTAGGCTTTGTATGCGGACAAAAGGAGATAAAAAATGTTATACAACAAAAACCTTAAACGAACAAAGACAGCCGTCGATTGTATATCGTGCGAACACTTTGACAGCACTACAAAACAATGCAACGGCTTGAACGTAACTTGCTTTGAAATCAAGGCTGAAAGTTTGGACGACACGCAAAGAATGCTTGCCGAACTTGCGGAACTCAAAGACAAGGTAAATCAACTCATAGAAGTCGTAAACAAACACTCGGACGACATTGCACACTTATTCAATGCAGTCGAACAAGGCGAATTTTAAGCGTGCTACCGCTCAAAAATCTAACTGCTCTCGTCGGGTAGCAACGGCACGGGCAAAGGAGTAATCTATGGTAACTTTATCACTCACGGCTGAACAAATCGACCAACTTCGCAACATTGCGGCAGTCGGCGGCAAATGGATTATGGCAGCTTTCGCTTCTCTCGGCGGACTTGCAGGCATCGCAAAAATCATCACCACGCTTGTGGCACGCAAAAAGCCTGTCAAACTCTCTAACGCCGACTACGAAGCAATAGCGAACGCTATCGTCGAAAAGACCAACGGAAGCATTGAGATTGATATGACCTCGGAAATCGAAAAAGCGACACGCAACCGTCTTCAAGCAGTCGAGAAAATCAACGCCGAACTTGTAAAGACTTGCAAACAACTTGTCAAATCGCAAAAAGCAATCGCAAACGCTGTTTCGGACTTTAAGACCATATCTACATCGGCGCGTGACGAACTCAAAGCAAGTATGAATGACCTTGCGGACGGCGAAAATGGGCTTGTGGCGGTCGAAACGCCCAAAGTCGATAAACCTATCGTCAAAATCGAAAAAGTGGCAGAAAACGAAAATACGCCCTTGTATTAAGGGGGTGAGAGTATGAAACGAAACCCGAAAACCATAATGTCAGCGATAATGGAATATATCGTTCTAATTGCGCCGACAGCGGGATATGCGATTTATTCCTATACGGACACCCTGCAATACACGATGTCCGCGAACTCAAAAGGCTTCTTTTGGACTTTAATAAGCCTTGCTATTCTTTGCGCGATAATCTACGGCATTTTTAAGTCAAGGTATGACGAGTATCTTAAAGGGTACTATCAACATAAGGCGGACTTGAAAGTCGCGGATAACCCGTCGGAACTGTTGGTAAAGACAGTGGCAAAAGAAGAAAAGGTCGTGTCTAATATAACTTACATTCCGATTATGTTCTATCTTTTAATGGCGTTGGCAGTGTTGTCGGCTTTTAGAGATGCGATTGAAAAGTTGGAACTCATAATCGAAATCATTGCGGCGAGCGTGTTCGGCAAAGTGTGCTTGCATTGTCTTACCACTCATTTGCGAGAAGTTGCAACTATCAAAAAGGACGGTGAAACCGAATGAGTAGCGAACGAAAAAGAGTTGTGCTTGTCGGCAGTCGAATAACGATTAACGCGGCAATATCGTTGTGTATCACGGCGGCGTTGCTTTTGTCGAGTTTCTTTATCTTCAAAGGTATCGAAACGCAAGTATCGGGAAAGGACTTCTGGATACAAAAATCGGTTATGGCGATCGCTACGTTCTTGTTGATGTTCTCCATAGCGAATGTGACCGAAAACATAATGCTTGCAAAGGACAAGGATATTAACGACCGTTTGAACGCGTTAGACACGCATTATCAGACCATTATGGCGAATTACGAAACCGCCGAACTTGAAACCTACATCGAGAACTTGAATAAAGCAAACAAATATAAGAACTATATCCACAAGTGGAAGAAAAAACTGCGTTTCGCAAGTCGTTTTAAGAAGTGGGGAACGCCGAAAAGGCTTGAAAGGATAAACAAGGCGTTGACCGTTACGGCAGAAGACCTTTGGGAAAGCGGACAAAGAGTCAAGTATCACAGAATAACTTTCAGCCAAATGGTAAGCGGTGCGAACGATGTATCACCGAACGACGATGAGAGCGATTTAAGGTCGCACAAAGCCCGCTACGGCGCACAAAAATTCGGTTGGAAGATTTTATCACTCGTCGCGTTTGGCGCGTTTTCAGGGCAATTATTGTACTCTTGGCAGGACTTCAATAAAGGTATGATTATTCCGCTGATTTTTCAGTGCGTAACGATTTTAATCTCTATCTATTCGGGAATATGTTTCGGATGCGCGATGAACGAAAGGACGAAACAGACCTTAAAGCGCAAGTTAAAGATATTCTCGCAGTTTAGGTACAAGATGAACAACAAAGTAGACGGCGTTGCGAACTTAGGCGTGGAAGTCATTAAGGACTTGGAAGTCGAAAGAGCAAAAGAAAAGTCTAACAACCCTATCAAGCGAACTTTCGATGATACATTCGGAAGCGGACAGCCCGTAAAAGCGGGAGCGTTCGTCGGAAAACTTATCTCGTCAACGATTGATATTGAAGCGGAAAAACTTACTAACTAAAAGACAAAACCCTCGGCATTTCGTCGGGGGCTTTGCTTGCCAAATCGGAGTGTAAAAATGATGTCAGTCGTTCGTGTGGCGACAATGGTATTATAGCATAGTGTTTAGTCTTTGTCAATACCAAACCACACTATGTGTTCAAAAGAACTCTCCGTCGATTGCAAGGCTTGTATTATTTCTTCGATTTTTCGTTTGTCCGTAACGACCACGTTTTCAAATTCGTTCATAATTTCATTATAGCAAAAAAAATTAAAAAACGCAACAAAAAGTGTTGACAATCGCTCAAAAAGGGTGTATGATATAAGAGTAATCGATATTCGGTGAATAACGGCATTGAGTATCAGAAAACTGAATATCGGTTATCCAATACCGCTTAAACAACCCCGACCGTTATTTTAAGGGAAGTTTAGGCGGTTTTTTTATACAAAAAAAGGAGCGTGAATATATGGCAATTTTGAGAATTAAAAAAACAAACAATTATACCGTGATGAGTAATTATCACTTTAAAGAAAAAGATATGAGCCTTAAAGCAAAAGGGCTTTTATCGCTTATGTTATCGTTGCCCGAAGATTGGGATTATTCTATCGACGGACTTGCCAAACTATCAAAAGACGGAAAAGATAGCGTTATGAGCGCACTTGCCGAACTTGAAAAGTTTAATTATTTAATTCGCACGCAAACAAAAGACGAAGACGGAAAATTTGCGGGATATGATTATGATGTTTATGAAGAACCGTACACGGAAAAACCGTTTACGGAAAACCCGAATACGGAAAAACCGAATACGGAAAATCCGCAACAATTAAATACTAATCTTTTAAGTACTTATGTTGATAAAAATACTAACAATAAAAAAGAAGAAGAAGCGCACGCAAAAGACCGTTCTATTGACGATGTTATAAACGAACAAGAAGAAAAATTAAGATTGCCACTTAAAGAATACATAAAAATGAGAAAGGCAATTAAAAAGCCGATAACTACGCACGGGCTTGAACTTGCGATTGCAAAACTTAAAGGCTTATCGAAAAACATAAACGAACAGATTGAAATAGTAAATTTATCGGTTATGAACAGTTGGCAAGGGCTGTTTCCGCTGAAAGACGGCGACAAGCCGAAACCTACGGAAGAACTGATTAAAGGCAAGTACACAAGGGCGGAAGTTGAGGACTTTGCCCGACAATTAAACATAAGTTATGAAAAAGCATTGGAGTGTTGTTGATTATGAAAAGAAGTAAAGAATTATATCTTAAAGCATTAAGGGACTATGAACTTGCGAGCGACGAAGTATTGCGGGACGATGTTATTTATTGCGCGAACTGCAACACGATAAGGGTGTTTCCCGACTTTGTGAACGACGACGGAACGCTGATACATATCGCTTGTCAGTGCCGTGATATGGCGCATCGGAAGTTGGAGAACGCCGAGAAAGAGTGGGCGAGAAAACAAAAGATTGCACGGTTAAAGGAAATCTCGCTTATGGACGAACGGTATTCGACGGTATCGTTCCTGAACACGAGAACGGAAAACCCTGAACTTAAAAAGGCGTATGACAAGTGTGTCGATTATTGCCTTAACGCACAAAAGAACTGTTATGACGGCAAAGGCGTTTATATCAGCGGGGCTGTGGGAGTGGGCAAAACGCACTTAACGGCGTGTATGGCGAACGAACTGTTGGAACAAGGCTTTAAGATTAAGTTTACCAACATAAGCCGAATTGCCGACCTTATTCTGACGAACGACACAACGGAACTCAATCAGGTGCGAAATTGCGACTTCCTGTTTTTGGACGATTTCGGGAAAGAGTTGGTGTGGAAAAACGGCTCGGACGGGTGGTTGCAACAAAAGGTGTTCAATCTAATAAACGACCGTTACAACGCGATGCGACCGATGATATTTTCGTCGAACTACACGCTTATGGACTTGTTGGCAAAACACTACGACCGTGCGACAATCGACCGCATAAGGGAAATGTGCGAGCAGATTGAAGTCAAAGGGGAGAATTGGCGTTAATAAGCAATGCACCGTTTGGGCGGGAAACGCCCTTTCTCGGCTGACTAAAAAAGGACTTTACAAAACAACGGGAGTATGATATAATGAGCAAATCAAGAGCGAACGAACTATTACAGGAACTGCATTCCAACCTTACGGCGAATTGGACGGGAAAAGCACGCTTCTCGTCGTCGGATGCAATAAAGATGTGTCGGGAGATAGTTTATGAATACGATAACGATGATAGTAATCGGGATAACACTGTTGATAGTGTTTCCGTTGTTGGCGAACAATGACTGATTTCGACGAAAAGTGGAAAGAGTATCGTAATCGGGCGATACAGGCGTTAGGAACGGCGATTGTAATCACCTTGATAGTTGTGGCGAACATAGGTCTTATAGCGTGCATAGGGCGTTTATCGGCGCAACAAACAAAGTATCTATTATATGCTCAATGTGGACTTGTTGACTTGTTCGGGAGCGTGGGAATGGTACATTGTTATCACTACTTTGACAAAAGGAAGGAGAAAAAGAAAAATGGGAATGATAAGAACAAATGACGGCAGGGTTATTGTGGCTATACCGTCGATGCGGAAAATCGGAGAAAGTAAGTGGGCGGTTTACTTTATGGAAGATGAACAACTGTACACGGCGATTTACTACACGGAAGAAAAGGCTCGGCACAGATACGAAAAGGAACTTGAAAAATGCACTCGATGACGGGTGTGTTTTTTTGTGCGAAAAAAACTTTGGAAAAAATATTGAAAAACTATTGACAATCGAAACAAAATAGTGTATAATTAAAGTATAAAAGAAAGGAGGTGAAAAAGATGACAAACGCTATTGATTATAAAAACGACAAAATCGCAATCCCTTACTGGTTTATTTCTAAAAACCTTAATAGGACGCAAGCCGACGCAATCGTTGGCGAAAGAATGACCGTTGAAAGAGAAACCGAAAAAGCGGTTTTGGTGAAATGGAACACCGATTATGGTTTTGTAACGCTTTGGACGCCGAAATCGATTATAGTCACAGAAGAACAAGCGAGAACCGAGGCGAAAGCCGAAGCCGAAAAAAGAATGCAAAGCATAAAACAAGGCGAAGAACGTTATAATAAAATGATTGCTTTTGCGAAAGAAAACGGGCTTGCTGTCAGAAACAAAATGAAAAAAGATACTGTTATGTCAATGATTAAAAAAGCGGGTTTGGAATATAATTATTAAAAAGTGTTGAAAAACTATTGACAAACACGGAACAGGGGTGTATAATTTAACTATAAAGATTAAGAAAGGCGCAAGCCGAAAGGAGTTAAAATGAAATTAACAAACACAAAAACATTTGAAAAGTGGTGCGAGAAAAACGGCTTTCGAGCGGGTGCATTGCTTGACGACGCGGAACGCTGGGCGAGTGAGTGCGACGGCACATTCGGACACGCGGACATCGAATACGAGACAGGACGGACGACGGCATACGGAAGTCCTGAAACAATCCGTTTTGACCTTGTGCGCGCGGAACTTGCGGAAGTTAGAAATAATGACGGCGAAATTGTTGGGACATACCGCACGGATGAGCCGTGGAAATTTGGCGACGACGACTACATTGACAGCACGATTGAAGAGGCGGTTTACCGCTTTATCGGATAAAATAAAGGAGAAAGATATGAACGCGAGAGAATTAGCGGAAAAACACGGCGTGAGCCATACGCTTATCTACAATATGGCGAAGAAACTCGGCAGACTGCCGACGGACGAAGAAGTCGAAAACCGCAACCGCAAGACGGGAAGACCGCAAAAGTACAGGAGTATCGAAGATGAAGACGGAAAATAGTTGCTATCAATGCCCGAACAGAACGGAAGCCTGCCACGACACCTGCGAAGTTTACAAAGCGTGGAAAGCCGAGTACAAGCGCAAGGAAAAGGAAGAAACAAAAACACGCAAAGCGTATTACAATTATGTCTATTATAGGAGTAAAGACTGATATGTACACGGTGTTTTGTGGGAGAGTATGTTGCAATTTCAGCAAATTAAGCGATGCGGACTATTTTGCGAGAAAGAACGGCACAGTGGTGTTCGGCATTGCGAGAACGGAAAACGAAAAAGGAGTGAATGAAAATGGTAAAGAGTACAGAATTGACGGACGCGCTTTATGATTATTGGAGCGACGGTGAAAAGGTGGAATTTTTGGGTGCGCTTGAAGATGCAATCAGCGAGATTGAAGAATTGGGCTTTGAAACATACGCAGGGCGCACGCTTGCGAAACTCAAAGAAATGAGAGAATACTGCAAGGAAGAGATTAAGGAAGAAGCGGAGTCCGAGGGCGTGTGTCCTTATTGCGGAGAAGACTTGGAATATGACGACAGAAGCGGAGAATACGAGTGTCATAATTGCGGATACAATGGCGGACATGTACCCGACGAAGACAGACTTGAAGATTACTGACGAACTTCCGACCGCAGACGACCTTATAGAACTGATAGAGACGTTGAATGCGGTTAAGGCGGAGAAGAAAGCAAGGCTTGAACGGTACATTGAGTATCGCGAAAATCGAAACAAACACGACCGCGAAGACATAGAGCGGTTGAAAGAATACTTAAAGGAGTGTAAAAAATGAAATTCAGAACGTTAAAAGAAGATGAAATCGAGTGCCGTGTGGGGCAGATAAGTGCAAAAGGCTTTACGCTCTTGCTGTACAAGAACGCAAGGGTAGATATGGACTTGCTGGACGAAACGGTAGGCGCAGGGAATTGGCAACGAGACCATAAGGAACTCAAAGGCAACATCTATTGCGGCGTGTCCATTTGGGATGAAACCAAAAAGCAATGGATAACCAAATGGGACTGCGGAACAGAAAGCAACACCGAAAAAGAAAAAGGCGAAGCATCGGACAGTTTCAAGAGAGCGTGTGTCAATGTTGGCATCGGTAGGGAGCTCTACACATCGCCGTTCATATGGATAAGCGACCGCGTTAAGGAACGCAACGGTAAGTATGTTCCAGACATCAGAAATATGAAAGTGCAGGAGATAGGTTACACCGACGACCGAAAGATAAACCGACTTGTCATTATAGGCGACGGAGAAGTTATATTCGAGTTTGGCAAAGAAACGCCGAAAAAGGCGGCTAAAACCGACGAAACACCGAAAGTCGATAAATGGAGCGAAGCAGAGCGCAAAGTCTTTGAAATGGGCGAATTTACGGAGCAGAACATCGGATATATCAAGACCGTGGAGTTGAAATACGATAACCGCTATAACGGAAAGACCGTCGGAGACCTGACTTATGAAGAAATCATCGACCTTATCGGCACGACCAAAAGTCAGTGGTTGAAAGACAGGTTGTGTACTTACAGAGATTTTTTGGCGCAAACGCGCATCGTGGGAGGAGAAGAAGAAACGCCTTTTTAAGATATGATAGAATTCCAAAGCAAAAAACCAAAGTTATCAATAAGCCTTGACGGGGCGGTCGAAGTCACCTTCACCGCTCCACGGGCGAAACTTGAAGCCTTAACCAACCTTGCGGACAAGGACTTTGACATTACGGTGAAACAGCACCGAGAGAAACGAGGTCTTGATGCAAACGCGTATGCGTGGGTTTTAATCACGGCGATTGCGGACGAACTGCGGGCAAGCAAAGACGAGATTTACTTTGAGATGCTGAAAAAGTACGGGCAGGGCGAACTTATAAGCGTTAAGACGGGCATCGACATAAGCGGGTTTGTCAAGTATTCAGAAGTCGCAGGATATGGCAAGGTCAACGGCGTGGAATTCACGCATTACAGGGTTTACAAAGGCTCGTCAGAGTACGACACAAGAGAGATGGCAATTTTCATCGATGGTATCGTATCAGAAGCGCAGACACTGGGCATAGACACGAGAACGCCCGAAGAACGTGCGGAAATGAAATCTTTATGGGAGAACGGAAAATGAACAATAAGCAACGATACGCCATATTGAAGAAGAACAAAGAACAGTGGTTACAGTATTATTCAATTAAGGACGAGAGCGGTATTTATATCCTTACGAGATACGACGACAACGGCTTTAAGTTTGCTTATGTGGGGCAAGCGAAAAAAGTCCTTACAAGGCTCGCGGAACACCTTATGGGGTACAATCAACACATAGACTTTTCTTTGCGGAAACACGGCATCGGCTCTGCGTTCACGAGAGAAAACAAGTGGAAATGCGAGAAAATCATTTATTGCGCCGAAAACGAACTCAACGATTTGGAGCAAGAGTGGATAAGGAAGTGCCACGAACTCGGCTATCAATTACTCAACAAAACAACGGGAAGTCAAGGACAAAGCAAGCAGGCGTTGGGTGAACAAAAGCCCGCAAAAGGCTATTACGACGGCATAAAGCAAGGGCGCAAGAAAGTAATCGACGAAATCAATAACAGGCTCACAAAGGGCGATATTCGGCTTGTAATCGAATGCCCGAACAAGCGCAAGGAACAACACCTTGCAAAACTTATGGAGATATTGGGGAAAAACGACAATGAAGATACGGAATACGGCGGAGATTGTTAAGGAGATACTTGAACAGAAACCGAGAGCAAGGGATTGCGATTTTGTCCTTTATGGGTTTGTGTTGAACAAGTACGGGTATTCGGTCAACATACCGTTCAACGAGTTGGCGAATTTAGTAAAGGCGGAAGAACTGCCGTCAATGGAAACCGTCGGACGAGCGAGAAGAAAGGTTATGGAACTCTATCCGTCGTTGCGTGGCGATAGTTACAAGGTCAGGTTAGACAACACAGCGGAGTACATAGAGTTTGCAATGGATAAAAGCGTATGAAGTCAATAATCAAAGGCGACAAAGAAGACAGGTGTTACATTTGCGGAAGAACGGAGTGGATAGAACGACATCACATCTTCAACGGAACGGCAAACAGGAAGAAGTCGGAAAAGTACGGACTAACCGTTCACTTATGCCATTGGTGCCATAACGAGCCGCCGAACGGGGTACATTACAATCAGGCAGCGGATACGCGATTGAAGCAAATCGGGCAACAAACGGCGATGCGTGAGTACGGTTGGACGGTTGACGAGCTTCGGGAAGTGTTCGGAAAAAATTATTTATAAAATTGTTGAAAAACTATTGACAAACACGGGAATAGGGAGTATAATAAAGGTAGAAATAAAGGAAAGGGCAATGCCCGAAGGAGTTAAAAATGGCAAGTCTACAACAGAAACGTTATTCGGATAAAGAATATCATAACCTATATATGTACGCGATGCAGGCGAATAATTTAGAAGCAGCGATAGAAATCGAACAACATAGACGATTCTTTGGGCAACACGTAGAAGTCATTAAAGGTCGAAAAGTTCCCATAGGAACAAAGGGCGAAATTGTGTATCTTGCACGCAAGCATTATGGACAAAATCAATGGTTTGGTTATGAAACATATGTTGGTATCGTTGACGAAAACGGCACCACACATTATACAAATATTAACAATATTAGAAAGAGTTAAAAATGACTGAACAAGAACAAATTGAAGAAATGAGAAGTAAGATATACTATGCACGGAGCAAAGTGAACGGAATTGCAACATCAAACGACATTGCCGAAAGACTTTACAGTGCAGGCTATCGCAAGGTAGACGACGTGCTGAACGAACAGAAAGATAAAATGGTCGAGCGCGAATATATGGGCGTGAAATATAAAGAAAAAATTTTTTACGAAAGCGAAATCAATGATATGATAGTGGAGGTGCAAAATGCCGAAGATAAGAGTTGAACTTGAAGTGAACGTGCCGAATGGCGAATATTGCAAAGATTGTGATTACTGCGGAATTGGCATAAAAGGCTATTGTTATCTTTTTAACAAAGAACTACAAATTGAAAGACTTGCCAAAAAGTGGGAAAACACATATGTTCGTCGTTGCAACGAGTGCAAACAAGCGGAAGTGAAAGAATGAGTTACATAGGAACACGTTGCCCGAATGGGTGTAAATACAAAAGCGGAGACACGAAGCCAATTTCATACTTATAAGCGACGACGATCGATATGTTGATTTTGACCGAGTAATGGGCATCCCCGTTGAACGCGCAACATTGCCGAAAGGTGTTCAATTTGTTGTAGCGGAAAGAAAGGAGAAAGAAGAATGAAAAAACTTCTAATAGCGATTGTTCTTATCGTGTGTTTGGGCGTTTTTGTCGGGTGTTCGACTTATAAAATCCGAGACGATTTTCATTATGAGACGATGACGATTTATTTCAAGGACGGCGAGAACATATCTTTCAGGCGAAATGATATAAAAATAAGTCAAACCGACACGCTGCTGATTATCGACAAGAAAAACGACCGCAGTTATGTTTACAAAAAGGAAAATATCCGAAAAATAATTTATGCTTGACAAATTATCAAAACCGTGTTACAATGAAGTATAATCCATAAGAAAGGAGTTGCCTATGACTTCTACATTAAAATTACATAGGTCGAAAAAGTAGGCGGAGCAGTCCGTCTATTTGGCGTTAAGGCGAGAAAAGCAAAATGGATATATCGTTTGATTTTGATGAAAACCGAAAAAAATTTTTATGTTGTAGAAACGTCGAGCAACTTAAACGAAAACCCGAAAATGGAGCAGTTTAGTTTTGAGAACGACAAAAGTTTATTTGACTGGTACAAGAAACTTTTTATAGAATTGATAAAGGAGTAAAAGAAAAATGCCGTGCAAAGCGACAAACCCGCAAAACCTTATTCCGCAAAATGAAAGACCTATTGAAGAAAGGCGAAGAATAGCGGCAATGGGTGGAAAAGCAAGGGGCGAGCAAAAGAAAAGACAAAAGACTTTTAGAGAAGCACTCGAAACTCTTTTAGCGAAAGAAGTAATTGATAAGAACGGAGATAAGTATGACCTTTTGACGGCTATAAGTGCTAAACAAGTAGAAAAGGCGAGCAAAGGAGATACAAAGGCTTTCGAGGTTATCCGTGATACGATAGGACAGAAACCCGTTGAAAGAGTGGAAATTACAGAGTGGGACACAAAGGTTGCGGGCGAAATAGAAGCGTATGTTGACGGACGAAAAGCGTAAGTATCTTGACCTTTTAATCGACGAGCCGTATAAGGTTGCGAATTGGTTAGGATTTACGGGAATAAACAAAGAACTCCACAACAAGTGGATACAGGAACTTGTGTTCGGCAAGAACGATTGGACACTGCAAGCGCATCGCGGAAGTTACAAGACAACTTGTGTATCAGTGGCATTTGCGCTGTATATGATTTTGTTCCCGAAAAAGAACATAATCTTTATCAGAAAGACGGACGACGACGTTACGGAAATCATAGAACAGACGAGAAAGATTTTATCGAGCGACACGATAAAGTTTTTGAGTTACAAGTTATGGGGCAAGCCCGTTGAGATTAAAAAGTCGAACAGCAACGAGATAACGACCAACCTTTCAGACACGACAAGGGGAGCGGTGCAGTTGTTGGGCATAGGTATAAAAGGCAGTTTGACAGGCAAGCACGCTTACTGGGTGCATACGGACGATATAGTCAACATAAAAGACCGTGTGAGCCGAGCGGAACGAGAATACACAAAGTCCATTTATATGGAGTTGCAAAACATCAAAATGGTTGGCGGACGGATAACGAACACGGGAACGCCGTGGCACAAAGACGATTGTTTCGCTTTAATGCCCGCCGCCGAGAAGTACGATTGTTATCGAACGGGGCTATTAACGAACGACGAACTTGACGCATTAAGAAAAAGTATGACGGCGAGTTTGTTTGCGGCGAACTATGAATTGAAGCACATAGCGAGCGAGAATGCGTTGTTTGGGAACATTAAGTTTTTCGACGACGATAAGATACTTGAAAACGGAAGAGCGCACATAGACGCGTCATATGATGGCGAAGACGGAAGCGTTTTGACGATATGCCGAAAGGTGGACGGGAAGTATTATGTTTTAGGGAAAAGAAGAACTGGACACATAGACACGCACTTGAACGAGTTTATGGCGATAGTCAAGTATTATCGGGCTGGCGTTATAAGGTGCGAAGATAACGGCGACAAAGGGTATTTGGCGAAAGAAATAATCCGCAAGGGCGGCGGTGCTGTGGTTTATCACGAAACGATGAACAAGTATCTGAAAATATCGAGTTATCTGAAAGGCGAATGGGAAAACGTTTACTTTTCAAGAAACACGGATGCGGAGTATTTGGATGAGATACTTGATTATTCAGAAGACGCAGTACACGACGATAGCCCAGATAGTTGCGCGAGCATAATACGAGATTATAAAAACACAGGAATAAAAGGGTTCTAATTATGGCAAGTTATAAGATTGATTTTAATAACGGCGAGGATATGGACGGTGCGAGAACGTACGGTCTTATTATGCAATATACAGGAACTTCGGTTTATAATCAGGCACAAATCGGTTGGGATTATTATATGGGCAATAACACGTCCATAAGGGAAGTCCGCAGAATGTATTGGAAAGACCGCCGTAACGAAGAAACGGGCGCAATCACGGGTGGAGAGTTTGTGGAAAATCCGTATGTTTCTAACAACAAGATAGGTTTTTCGTTTTTCACCGATATGGTAACGCAAAAGGTTGACACGCTTTTCAAGGAAACGCCGACGGTCAACGGAATAGACCTTGACGGAAAGTTCTTAAAGCGTTTCGGTTATGTGATGAGAGGCGGTGCGGAAAGGTGTTCGACACAGGGCATAAGTTATATTTATTGCGACGGCGATAATTTGTCGGTGTTTTCGGCGGACAGGGCAATTCCTTTTTATGACGACGAAACGGGGAAATTGAGGGCGTTTATTCGTTGGTGGAACATACAGGGAATGATGATGAACGACTTGCCGAGTATGTATTGGGAAGTCTATACAGAAGACGGAGTAACGACTTATTGCAATCGTCCGAGCGTGCGAATGGTTAAGCCTTTGACGGCTTATAAGTATAAGGTCAAAGCAAGTGCGTTGTCGGAAGAAATCGAAAACGAAAAGTCTAAATTGCCTATTGTGGAGTTTTGGAACAACGAATACAGATTGAGCGACTTAACTCCGAACATAAGGGCGAAGATAGACATTATAGACCTTGTGCAATCGGGGTTTGCGAATAACATACAGGACTTTTCGGATGCGTACTGGGTGATTAAAGACACGACGGGAATGGGCGAGGCCTATTATCAGGACTTTATGGCGAACATCAATCGCACGAGAAAGATAATCGGCGAGGGTGCGGAAATGAAGCAGTTTCAAATTCCTACCGAAGCAAGGTCAAAGTTCGTTGAGATTATTAAAGACGATTTGATACGCGACGGCGGCGTTGTTGATACAAAGGCATTGACGAACGGAAATCTTACAGCAACGGCGATTAAAGCGGCAAGGGCTAACCTTGAAACGAGAGTATCAAAGTTTGAGTGGGAAGCGTACAAGACCGCAACGGAAACGATACAGATGTATCTTGAAAAAACAGGACGGGCGGCGGACTTTGACATTACTTTCAACTCTTACCATTTGGACAACGTAACGGAAACGGTGCAAAATGCGACGATGTTAAGGGGAACGATAAGCGAGAAATCATACCTTAAAATGTTGCAAGGCGTGGGCATTATCGACAACGTGAACGATGAGATTGAAGCAATGCAAGAAGAAAAAGACGTTCGTTTCGGTGTTGGAAATCAAGGTATTGAAGAATGACTGAAAGACAAATACACGAACATAGCGACGATGTTTTGAACGACACGACCAAAATGCTGAACAAGCAATACAATGCGGCTTATAAAGAAGCGAGAGACTTTTTAGCGATTGAACTTGCGAAAGTTGAGTTGTCAGGAACGGCGCAAGAACGGTTTGGCGAGTTGTCGAAATATGATAGGCTGGATAAGATTTGTGAGAAACTTGCGGACATTTTCGTGAACGCAAACAAAGCAAGTAAAAAAGACGTCAACAATCTTGCCGTGTCGGTGTACAAGATAAATTACGATTGGCAAGCCGAGCAACTGGGCGTAAAAGGCGCAAACAGAACGGACAGCAAAGAAGCATACAAAGAAGTCGATATTTTCGATGCAATAGCATTTGCGGCGTTGACGGACAAGAAGTCAATCGAACGTGAAATCAAGTCAAAGATAGTACAGGCGTTGATGAGTAAAGCGGGCGTTCGTCCTATAATTACAGCAATTAAAAACGTTGCCGAAAGTAATTTGTCGGACAATGTGCGAATAGCGACCACGGCGACCACTCAAACGGAAAACAAAGGGCGTGCGGACGTTGTAGAAGTTGCAAAAAAACAAGGACGGAAATTCCGCAAAGTATGGCGTGCAGTCGGGGACAATCGGACAAGACCAGCGCATAGAGCGGCGAGCGGGCAAGTGCAGGACTTTGACAAGCCTTTTATTGTTGGCGGTGAAAAATTGATGTACCCTGCTGATATAAGTTTGGGAGCAAGCGCAAAGAATACGATTAACTGTCGTTGCAGAATGGCTGTTATTGAGTATAAATGACGGGCATACGTCGTAAAAAATAGCAAATAAAAATAAATTACGAGAAGCAACCTCGTTAAAAGCGTAAAGGAGTTTTTATGAAAAGAGCAGAAATCGAAAAGTTATTCGACGGCAAGTTGGCAGAGAATGTTGAAATCAAAGACATTGTGGACGCGATTATGAAGATGAACGGCGATGACGTCAACGCCGCAAAAGACAGCGCAAAGGTAGTAAGCGAAGAGAGTTTGGAAAAACTCAAAAAGGAAGCCGCAGACGAGGCGATAAAGCCGTATTTACAGGGCGGCGAAAAGTATATTGACGCAGAAAACTACCAAAAACTGTTAGACGAAAATAAAGCGTTCAAAGAAAAGGAAATCAACCTTGCAAGAGAAACGGCAATCGGCAAAATGCTGTCGGACGGTAAATTCGATAGCAGGGTAACGGAGTTGTTGAAGAAAGTAGTCAACGATTTTGAGCCGAAATGGACAGAGAATAACGAACTCGAAAACGCGCAAGACATCATCAAGCAAATGCAAAGTAAATATCCCGACTTTGTTGTGAAAGAAACACAAGGCGGTTTCAAGCCTGCTACGCCCGTCAAAACCACGGGGAGCGAAGAGAGCGATGCCTTTATTTTAGGTTTTTTGGGAAAATAAAAAAGTAATAAAAAAGGAGACTTATTATGGCAATCAATTATGCTGAAAAGTATTCGCCTATTGTGGCGGAAGCATTCAAACTTCAATCTAAAACTGCGGATTTTGTAAACGGTAAATACGACTTTATCGGTGTCAAAACCGTTGCAGTGTATCAAGGACAGACCGTTGCGCTCGGCGATTATACCATTGCTGGTAGCGACCGTTTCGGCACTCTTTCCGAACTCGAACTTCCGAAACAGGAAATGACCTTGTCGCAGGACAAAGCGTTCACGTTCGTTATCGACCGTATGAATTACGAGGGAACGAACTTTGCGAACGAAGTCGGCGCAAGACTTAAAGACGAAATCGACCAAGTTATCATTCCCGAACTCGACAGTTATCGTATCAAAGCAATGGCGGGCGCAACGGGTATTTCTGAGGGTACTGCGGCGGCTGCTGCGAAAGAAAACGCTTACTCGCTGTTCCTTGACGCATCGGCGGCTTTGGACGAAAACAAAGTGCCGTCGGTTGGTAGGGTTGCGTTCGTAACGCCTGCTTATTTGAAATTACTCAAACAAGACAACGCATTCGTACTCCAAAGCGACAGAACGCAGGAAGCGCTCGTTAAAGGCATTATGGGCGAAGTTGACGGCGTTCAGGTGCGTATGCTTCCCGCATCGTATTTCCCTGCTGACACTTACCTTGTAATGTGCCACAAAGACGCTGTTGTTGCGCCTGTCAAACTCACGACTTACAGAGTGTTGACCGACGTACAGGGCATTGACGGCGCGGTTGCGGAAGGTCGTATCGTTCACGACTGTTTCGTTTTGTCAAATCGTGCAAAAGCGATTTACGTTCAGAAATCGAAATAATAAAAAGGCGGCGTAAAAACCGCCTTATATGCAAGTAAGAGATAAACGAGGTGCAACTCCCCGAACTTGCGGAACGAGGTAATTATGACATATCAAGACTTTTTAGACCGTTATCAAAGCGAATTTGGCGAGAACCTTGCCACGTTGTTGGAAACGTTCCCGCAATATCAAATAAGCGGACAAGGTGCTTATAATCGTATTCATCGTCAAATTAAGGACTACATTATAAGCAAGAACAGTGCTTATGATTTTGACACTTGTAAAGATTATCAAAAACAAGCCGTATTGGATGCGGAAATTTATCAAGCGTTTTATGTATTCCATAGCGTTGATTTTTCGACTTTAAGCGGCTATGACACGGCAACGGGCGCGTTGGTTGATAAAAAGACCATAATGGAAAGGGAATTGTGCGAGCAGTCGATTAAGATTTTGAAACACGCACGATTGCTTTATAGAATTTATGGAGTACCGCAATGATTATAGCAAAATGGCGAAAAGGAACTTATAATAAAGACAAATCGGGAACGGAAGTTGCCGAGAAGTCTATTCGAGTGATTGAAACGGGGACAACTCGTTTTGACGCAAATCCGACGGACGGAGTAACGTCGCACGACTGGACTTTGGTTTTAGAAAGCGACACGCCGAGCGCAAGAGAAATACAAGCGGGCGATATGGTTATCTATAATAAACATAGGTACACGGTGCAGAACACGGCAACGAAACGGACGAGAACGGCGTACAACGGCTTTTTAACGGTGATTTATCTGAAATGAACAATCGGGATATTATGGCGTACAATGTGCTTTTAATGGCGTTGAAATCGGTTTGTCCGTACAGAACGGGAAACCTTGAAAGGAACGGCATAAGAGTAAAGATTGAAAACGGCAGTATGTGCGTTGAAATAGGACACGACACAAGTAAAGTTTTGGGCGAGTATGCGGTTTACACAAACGAGCCGTGGATAAGCCCGAAATGGGGCGGCAAACAAAATCCAAATCAAGGTTGGATAGAGCGAGGCATAGAAAAGGCTTTGCCGCTTATAAGGCAAGTGTATTCGGGAATGACGATAGACGATTTTAATGACCTTATGGACGATTTACAAAAACAAACGGCAACGAGGCAAGCGGAGATAAGGAGAAAGCGGAAGAATGTTTGAAAGTTTATTTTTACAGTTTTTAGAAAAAGAGTTTGCCGACAGTTTATCGGAAACGGTGAATGTGGCGACCGATTTGAGCGTTGTTTACGAACAAGAAGTTGACGCGGCGCAAGACTTGTATTTTGATCCGTTCAAGAAAAACCCGAAAGCGGTTGTTATTGTTTTATCCGTAACGAACGCAACGCCGACGAACATTCCGAAAGTGTCGTTCACGACGGAGCAGTTGTCGATTAAGATACTTTGCGACGAGAACCGCAAGGCTGATATATACAAGGCGATTGACGATTTTACGGATAAATACAACGCCGAATATGCGGTGCTTGCGGGCGACGAAAAGTCTTACAATATGCAGTTGAATATCAACAAGCCTTTTGTGGCAGGAATGTACGATATTCCGACGGAAAGCATAGATGACGACGGATATTCCGAAACATACGGGTATTTGACCATACAATGGTTTATAACGGCGATTTACAGCGACAATGTGAAACTGGGAACGGACACGCTGAAACTGAAAGTTGACACGACGGAATACGAAATCAAAGGGCTTTTCCGTTATAACTTTTCGGAAAACCCGAACTCCGTTGTTTTTCAACAGGAAGGTCATATCAGAGCAACAAGAGAAAACGCTGTTTTGACTACGACTTACATTTTGAACATACAAGCAACAGAAAATGACACTTTGGCAGAATTGTTAGATAGGTCGTTTAACGGCAAGGCGGGCAGTATTTACAACAAAACGCTGTCTTTGATTATAGACGGCGAAACGGTCGAAATGACCGACTATACGCTTGAAAAAGCGTACGAAAACGGCGTTAAGTCGTACACTTTGACTTTGATAAGATGAGTAAAGATTATCACATTTACATCGACCATAATATTGAAACTTCTGACGAGCAAACGGGCGGTCAAATTGCGGGTAGCGCATCGCCCGAAAAAACCGCGAAGAAACAACAAGAAGAAGCGAAGTCGGAAAGTAGCGCGGCGAAACTTGTCGGCGTGTATATCGGCAAGCAAGCGTTTCAATGGGCAACTTCTAATTACGGCAATCTAACAGGCGATTATGTCGGGCAAGCGTGGATAAATGAGAGCATAGAACTTACGGGGCTTATCGGCGG
>OCHN01000881.1_pt1 | contig 27824 bp, 40 predicted proteins | sample 1538911 | NCBI WGS metagenome assembly OCHN01 (sample SAMN04571736, study PRJEB22368) | human gut metagenome | biome: human gut; material: stool | host: Homo sapiens | place: Luxembourg | collected 2013-01-11 | reverse complement strand
TACCACTGGTGTAAATTTTCTCTTTTTGACTAGTCCTATTTATATGCTAACATCATTTCACGTATAGAGTGGTTATGGTCCAACATCCATTGTAACTGATATTTTTCGTACTCATTCATTTACAACATTGCTCCTTTTTTTAAGGCAATCTGCCTTAAAGTTCCATTTCATTACTTTCTAGTTCTTGCGTTTTTGCATCCTTTTCATACTCATCCATCCAGATTTCTTCCTCATAGCTGTTTCCGTAATAGATGTTTTCAAAGGACTCCTGATAAGAATCCATTGCAAACTCACCTCTAGCAATGGTTTGGCGATTTTCTAAGCCAACCATTAACACATCATCACTATCATGTAAATAGTATATATATTCAGTTGTTGCAAGTGTCGCCACATACAAATCATTGTATGCATCAAGTACTCGCATAGGAATTTGATAATCACCCATTGTTTCAACTTTATAAAACGGATCCTGAACAATACCGTTAATTTGATCGTTCACATAATTAAAATCAAAACGTTTGTTCTGCTGTAAAATACCTGATACTGCATATCCACCTGCAAGTTCTGCATTTTCGCCCTGACGATAATCTTTATATTCGTAAAAACCTTCGTCACCTTTTTTCATCAATGTGCAGTTTTTAAATTCAGGGACTGGAAATTCTGTTAACACCACCTCGTCCCCTTCATCTACCAAGCATTTTTCGCACTTGATTTCGACATCTCCATACAGCTTATATTCCTGTATGTTGATATTATTTTCATCCCCTTCGTTTACCTTGAAGTGTAGTAGTAAATCCATCTTTATTCTCCTTATCTTTAAAATTAAGGCAATCTGCCTTAAATCTCCATTTCCTGAATCTCCATTTCAACAGCGTTTACAAACAGACCTTGAATATCCTCACAATGTGCGACAAAATCTTTCAATTGATCTTTTCCTTCACATTTATTGACAAGTCTTGAAAGTTCGTAATCATCACAGATACCATCAAAAACTACTTCTGCAACATCCGATTCTTCAATCCCTTTTTCATAAACAAAGTCCGTTTCATCATAAATTTTATTTAAATTATCACTAATATTAAGAACATCAAGTTTAAACTCCTCATCACTAATCATCCTTTCGAGATTTGTGAATGGGTACTGCTTGTTAGGAAAAGTTGAATATCCTTCCTTTGCAAGCAACTCATTGAAATCATTTAATTTCATATTTTGGCGAAGTCCATGACTAAAAACAAAATCAGCCACTGTCATCCCAATGAAAGCACCTTCCGGTTTTGTTTTACTATCCCATTTCAATGGAGCATCAATAATATCCTGTATTTTTAAATTTTCTCTCCGCTCATTTTCTTCAATGATATCCAACACCATAGGCACGATTTCACGATCTAACAAAGATGCAAAATCATCATTCTGCATAAAGCTATCATATGCCTGCCACACTTCATCATCTGTTAAAGTGCGTGAAAGCATAGGTTCAATATCTCTACGCAATAAGTATTCAAACATTGCTTTCATAGGTATATCTGACTGCGTATGTTCCAGTACAGATGATTTGTATTTTCTTACACAATCTTCATAATTAGCAAAATACCCTTCCGAATTAGACCAAGTAGCTGATTCCGTATCCAGTCCCTTAACCACAACATAAGGTGTTGGTGAACCAGTAGAAGTGCGATCTAAAATCGCAAAATTAGATTCTCCATCAAAAGCAAGAACATTAATATCAAATCCTTCTTTATCTTTGAATGTAATGTGATTCATTTTATATACCTCCTTAAGGCAAACTGCCTTAACTATAATTCCATTTCATCTGCATCTTTCTGTAAGTCATCAATTTCCAGTACATCTTTAACGACATCCTTGTACACATCATCTTGATTGTAAAGTGCTCGTTTGTATCCAAACTCACCATCTGCATTGACTGCATTTTCAACTTGAGTTTTAAATAGAAAGTTGTTTTCCATATTATCTTTGATTCGTTCATATAGAGCTTCTTCAACTTCAGAAAGATGATTTAATACTTCATCATGAGTCTTTCCTGATATATCGCCATTGTTGTACAGCTCATCCATTTTTTCTTCTACTCGCATAACATCACGTGCTGTATCCACTGTTTCAAACTGTTCTCTTGTGAAATTGATTGTCTTATATTTCAATTCCCTTTTTAGCATTTCATCAAAAATCTTGTCGACACGTTTGGCTTCCTCCACTGACAATTTTCGTCCTACTTCTGCTTCAGGAATAAAATCATTTTTAAAAAGCAATGCATTCTGATCGTTTTCATGCTCAATTTTCCAATCTAGATAATTAGAGATTGTATCAATGATATCTCCATTTTCACTTCCTATATCATATCTTCCAGAATAAACATAAGGTTCATCTTCGTTTCCCTTGTAAAGTGTGATTTCATAATCTGTTTTGTCATATCCAAGCATTGTATCCTTGAGATGATCGTTCATTCTTTTTAGCAGTTCATTTGCTTCTGCAAAAGAAAGCTTATCTTCTGGGGCAATATTGCTTTCTTCTGAGTACTGAGCAACAGTACCATTTTCTGACCAGTTGATTGCAATTTGAACATTGACTTTATTTTGCTCCTGCTGTGTCTGTAATTGTTCCATGTACGTATCAATTTTAGATGTTAGATCAAATGATGTACTTTTAATACACTTTAAATTCTGCTTTACATTCTCCAAGTCTGATGGCTCAGTCGAAAGTCCCCATGTCGCAACATATGGGAATGAATAGTCCGATGTATCAATGCCTAGATGGTTTGAAACGATATATGCAATTGATTCTGCCTGCACTTCTCTTTCGCTTTTACTGAATTCAATGTTTTCTTTCTGTTTGAGCTGATCTAGATTTTCGTTGCTGTGAACAATCGAATGAGCAATCTCGTGAATCATGGTCTTGATTGTCTGGACCTCGCTCATTTCGGGTTGAATCTTGATTTCGTTTGTCAATGGATTATAGCATCCTTTTGCTGTCCCATCGAAAGCTTCAATTGTTATAGGCACTGGACTGATTTCCATCAACGCTTTTGTCAAAGCTTGATAATCCTTTACATCACCCTCCAGTTCCTTCACTGGACTTAATTCAACCACTTCTTTTCCTTCGATCTGCTCTGTTTGAGACACATCGAATGTATATCCAATTTTAAATGTATGTTTTTTTACTACAACTTCTTCCTTTTTAAATTTCCCGTCATCCCCAAGTATTCGATTTCCTTTTTCATCCAGAACATATTGCCTTTCTTTTACTTTGATTTCGACAGGCATCCAAATCATCAAGCCTTTTTCACCTCTTTTGACCTGACGATTAAAATCCTGCTGCCACTTGTTATAGCCTGCAAGGTGAGTGGCACGAGGATTCTGTCCTAGAATCAGCAATGTGTTGTTCATGCTGTAATCGTGAAACTTTGACATAGTATCTAAAAGAGTTTTGAATCTGTCTGAATCTAGGTATTCATAAATTCCTTTATTCATCGTTTCAATAGCTTTATCTATAGTTTCCTGTCTTTTTTTATCTTCCTCTTCTTTTGACATTTTCTTCCAGTTTCTTGCCATAATTAACTCCTTTCAAAATTAAGGCAAATTGCCTTAAAGAAAAAAACTCTCAAGTCTTTGAATCTTAAGAGTTTATAAACATTCTTCTAAATCATCCTTTTCCAATTCATCACCATATAACATTTCTGTCATTTCCTTGACTTCCTGATTTTGGTTGACTTCTTTGTAGATATAATCTTCATAATGTTTCACCGCCTGCTCACGTGAAAGCATATTATTAATCACTCTGCCATCCGGCAATGTAAGACATTCTTTATCCGCATCATATTCAATAGGATGCTGTTCGCACATCTCATCAAACAGAGTTTGACGAAGCTCATACCTTTCTTCATCCAAATCACAATAATCACCAAATTCGTAACCACCATTGACACGATCTGAACCAACCGCAATACCGAAGTATTCTCCATTCTCATCTTCATCACACTCTGAATCGAGAACAAAGAAATCTAAGTTCATGTAATCATAAATCTTGCTTAAATCCTCATCAGTAAGATTGATGTCAAAACGTTCATTTGCAGTAAATCTCAGATTGTCCGTGCTCACATAATAAAATCCTGTGAATGTACGATCGTACACATATTCTAAAGTTTCATCCGCCAAGCAACGCAAAATCGCATCTTTTCTATCCTCATCCATTGTCATGTCTTTTGTATCTGATTTCATTTCAACCATACCTATTTCGTCCTTGCGTAATTCCTTTATGGTTTCCATTTCCTTTAATTTTGCTTCTACCTGAGAAATACGTTCATCCAGAATATTTTCATAATCTGTTGTCATCTTTTTAATATTTTCAACATTAATATTCTGATAGTTCATGCCTAGATACTTGTTGCGGTCAATAAGTCGACTCTCAGGTTCGCATATTCGCTCATACATTTTGATTTTATCTTTATACTCAACAAGGTCTTTTTCGTAATGTTCCTTGTAATAATTCATATCTTTCAAGAAGCAGTTTAAACTGCAACTTTCAAGATAGTATCCATTTTCGTATAGTTTCAGGTGATCCAACCTATCTTGTAAATAATCTATATGCTTATTAAATATCTCATTCACTTCGGGAGAAACACGTACAATAAAGAAATCCTTCAACATTTCCTTTGGAGGTTTAATAATTGTCTGCCATTCGTATCTGTAGTGTTCCAATTCCTTAGAACATTTGCTGATTTCTTTTTTCATTTCATGAAGCTTAAACTGATCTGCTTCAAAAGCTTTTTTCAAAGGTGCCGTATCAACAAGCTCAAATGGTCTTGATTGATAGGTGCTCCCTAAGCGATACGCATCCTTATTATGCTGATTTAAAATTTTATCCTTTACTTTTAATACTTCCATTACTGGATGTATGCTTTCTTCAAAATAAGGAAGTCCATTTTTCAGCATAATCAGATGTGACCTTAAATCCTGAAATGCTTTGTATTCACTTTCAGCGGGTACGTCTGTTGTGGACTCCATCTTTCTTTGACTTCTTTTTAAAATACGAGCCATATACCATTTTCCTTTCTAATAAAAATAGTTAAGGCAAATTGCCTTAACTATAATTCCATTTCATTCTTTCCAATCTCATCCTGATATTGTTCCAAACCACTTTCAAATTCTTCGCTCACAAAATCAAAATCATCTGGAGCATCTAAATACTGGTCAAACAATTCTTCTAGATGATAATGCAACTCATCATCGTCTGCATACAGATAAACTTGGTCACCTGCATCAAATTCATGTTTATTGATTGCACTCTTTAAAAGTGTATTTATATCGTGATCGGATAGACTTGAATTGATTGCGTACAGCTCATCTTTAGTTTCATTCATTGCATAGGAAATTCCATCTTTGATACAGTATGTTTCAAATGTACTCAACACATCTTCTGGAATATCCTTTTCAGAATGCAAAACAGGTAATTCAACATTTTCTAGAGACATTTCCTTTTTCTGAATTTCATTTTCAGCTATCCGTTCAAAATTTTTAATAAATTCTGGATATGCTTTAACAAAGTGCTCATAAATGATGGCAGTTCGTTTATTCTCATCCATTGCATTAAAAACATCAACACTATGTCTATCTGAATACGAATATCCATCCTGATGTAAGATGATATGATTATCCTTATTTAAATAAATTTCAACACTTAGATAATTCCAATTTATCCCCCAATCTGGATCGTCGAATCTCATTCGTAAACATGGAATGTAAGCTACTTTGCCACTTCCATGTCGGTGTCCAATACCGATTCGGTCCAAATCTCGATCTTCCGTATAATCAGGTCCACCTGCCCATCTCGAATCTGGACAAACATCTTTCCATTGTGGATTTACTTCATAAGGATGTCGCCCAAGCTCGTGTTCCCAATAAAATCGTGGTCCTCCTAAAGCTTCGAACAGATCAAAAATCTCTTTCAATTCTTCAGCCTTAATCATATCGAAAAATTTATCTTGAGCCTTGTCACATCTTTCTTTCCAATATTTTTTTTCATTTTCTTTATTTACCTTGTTCACATAATCCGTTTTAATTTTAGCCTGATTCGTTCTATCCAATAAAATATCCCATCTACTCATAAAATTAATCTATCCTTTCTAAATAAAAATAGTTAAGGCAAATTGCCTTAACTATAATTCCAAATCATCTTCCTGTTGGTTTTCACCTAAATTGAGTTCATCGTCGATTATCTCAAAATCATCTACTAATGGGTCCAGATTCAATCCAGAGCCATTCTCCCATTTCACGTGTACCAGTCCGGCATCATCCACCTGCTCGACAACACCACGTGTTCCGTCAGGTACAGGATGAGAAGGATCCCGCATATGGTTACATTGAATCACTGTTCCTTTTACCAACAAATCACGAACAGCACTGATGGAGATTGCGTAGTGTGGATCAAATCGTTTAACGTAGTTTGAATCTACGCTTTTTTCAAATTGCAGAACATCATCCAACAGTTTTTGAATTTTATCATACTGTTCCAAATCGCCACCAGCACAAGCACTTTTATAATCCTCAAGGTTCGTGATGATATCGTCTGTATCTCCTGTAACTAATGCTTCAGATACTGCGTGTTTTTGCGTATCCATATCTATATCCCTGCAATCCATAGCTTCATACGGGTCCATATCTTCAAAACATTCCATTAATCTGTCGCATAGACTATTCGCCTGTTTTGAAAGAAATGCTGTCCACATCTGGTCTTTGTAAAGATCAATCATTTCATTGTTTATCCATACAGGCTTGTCCTGTTCGTCAAAACTTTCATAGATCAATTCCATTGCACGTATATGATTATCCAGATTGTTTGCCCACAAATTTTTTTCATGGCAATTTCCATTTCCTAAAAAATATTGACAATCACATTGCAATGTGGAAAGTATTTGATATTTATATTTGTTATCCTGATTCAATACTTCATTCTTCAAGTTGTTTTCAAATTCCATCTGAGCTACTCGTTCAAATACTTCATGGTACAGATAATTGTCATGATAGTATTCCGCCTGCAAAGGTGACAACACATTGTTCACCTTTGTTCCATCTGGCAGCCATAAACATTCCGCCTTTGCATCGTATTTCATTGGATGCTTCTTTAAAAGGTCGGCGTATAACTGTTCCTTTTGATCGTATTCCGCTTGTTCCTTTTCCCACAAACCGGAAACCCCACCTTTCACTCGTCCATAACCTACTACTATATCTAATGCCTTCGATTCCAAAATGCCTGCATTATCATCTAAAGAAAGAAGATATTCATCCTTTGCAATCAGTGTTTTAAAGCTTTTGTAATCCTCATCCGTAAAGTCCATGTTGAATCTTTCTTTTGCTTCTTCCTGCAATTCTTCCATAAATACAATACGATTTCCATATTCACTTTGTGTGAATGTTTTCTGCATGGTTTCGTTAGCCAGGCAGGCTACAACATCTTCTTTAAAATATGTTTTCTGTCCTCTTTTTAAAATACGAGTCATATACCATTTTCCTTTCTAAGCAAAAAACAGTTAAGGCAATTTGCCTTAACTATTCCATGGCTCTTTCTTCTTTATTCTGCTGATCCTGTAGCTGACCTGTCATCTCATCCATATCATCAATAAATGTACGGATATCTTTATATTCGACCTCATCATAATCTTCTTCTGAAACAGTATATTGAAATTCGCTGTTTGCGTTCATGGATTGAATATATGTTCTTTTTAATTCATCTGGTTCTACTTGCTTCATACTTCTAAATCGTTCATCTATAGCTGTTTCCTTGATTCGGTTCACAACCAAATCCGATTTTGGTGAGTTATCAAGAATATAGGTGATGTTCTTTACATCTTTCATGAATTCATATTTATCGCTGTTTTCCTGATAATATTTAACCATATTATATAAAGTGGTAATGTCTTTTGAAGCAATTACACTTGCTTCTGTATCAATGCTTAAATAAGCCAACGCATTCATAGGTGAGTCAAAGATTATAATATCGCTTGCATGGTCTTGAATTTGTTTCCATCCAACTGATGTAAAAGAACCCGCAGCTTCGTGTTTGTACGGTGTATCTTTGATACCATATTCCAATGCAAAAGCTGGATTATTTTTTTCATCGTATCCAACAAATACTGCATTATGCATATTTTTGCTCATGTAAAGTGACTGATTTAAAATCAGAGTATCTATTACATTCCCTTCAAATGCCATTGTTTGTGTAAAATAATCCTTCATCTCATTAAAGTTACCACTTTCTCTATCAGGTAGACTGATTCCTGTATGCTTGTACACTGCATTTTTTGTATGAGAATATTCGTATAGAACAAGATTTCTTGGATCCCTTTCCATATAATATTGATTTACCTTTTCTCTGGCTTCCATAAAACTACAGTTTTCATAAAACTGCACGAAGTCATAGCAGTTCATCCCGTTTGTAGTTTTTGCATTGTAAAAAACTAAGTTTTTCTGCAAATCAAAAATCAATGAAGGATGTTCATAGCATACAAGGTATCTTGCATTATTTTTCTTTGAATATAATGTCAAGCCATAAACATTGTCAGCAATTTCTGCCACAGACAATTGTCTGATATTTACAGCTAAATCTCTTAATTCATTTTTTTCGTCTTTTGTATAAAATTTAACACTCATGATAGAGCCTCCTTATGTTATTTTTCTAATTCAATAAAAGAATTGTTTTGTGAATATTGCACACATCATATTTCGTAATAATAGTCAGCCAGTCTTTCTTCGGCTAGTTCTTCTTCATCTTTCGTAAAGCAATCCAGATCGACATCATCATAAATCTTGTTTATCACATCATCCCAAATACGATAGGATTCAATTTCACCCGCATTTTTAAGCTGTTCATTAATTTCCTGATGTTGTATTGAGTAGTGGAAAGCCTGTTTACTCAAAATTTCTGTTTTACTGTATTCCGCCATAATTAATTCATCTACATGATTGATCTGGTCCTGATCAAAATATACATCCCTTATCTTTTCATTCTGTATATAGCCATAAAAATGACGGGATGGTACATTTTCGTTTATAAAATTGTATAAACCATCCTGTAATGGAATTTCTACATTTGCCATATTACGTGTTATCGTATGCTCATAGCTAAACAGTCTTACATCCTGCACATCATCCGCTTGGATATTTCTGTAATCACCATTGCGTATCATGGACAGATAATCTTCGTATCTGTCCAAAGGTAATTTTGAAAATGTCTTATATAATTCCATAATTACGCTTAGTGTTCAAACTGTCCTAATTCATTCAAGGTCAGCTGATCTTCCTTCTCATCCTGCGGAGATGGAGCATGGACTGTTCTCGCATATTCATTTTCAAGCTGGACACGTGTAGCTACATCATCAATCACCTGGTTTAAAATTGCAGGTGTAATAGGTTTAACGTAACCATAGTAGCGATACGTAAGTTCAAGTGAATTTTTTGTTCTTAATTCACATTGATTAAGGATATACTGAGATGCCTGCTTTCCGTTGATACCAAAGCGTTGTAGATTTTTCACTTGATCAGGTGTTAAAAAAACACCCTTGTACATTTCAAATGCATCAGGGTGTTTTCCAATTTCTTCAATAACTTTTTTTGTTCGTTCATTCAGTGATAAATTGTTTTGGTTCTTCTTCAGGTACATCAGTCTTTCATACATCATGTCGTAATCATCATAGGTCATCATACCGATACCTCCTTCCAAAATAAAAAAGATAAGCAGGGCAACAGGGAAGGTTGCAGATTAACCTACTTATCTTTTGTATAAAAATTGTGGATGATAATGTGTGCAATCCTTACAATTCCTCTACGATACCATTATATCACACCTGCAACACAAAAATGCTAGAAATTTGTGTGAACATTGTTCATCAAAGTTCATCAAAAATGAACATACGCTTTATGTAAAGCACCTAAAAATAAAAGAAAATTAAGGCAAATTGCCTTAATATCATTCAAACTCTACAATGTATTAATAATTATTTTGTCTCTTTAAAAAAGACATCCAAGACTCCGTTGTTTTAAGACGGAGAGGGATGCTTTTTTGAATATCTACATAAGCCGTATACTTATGTCAATTCCAAAACATTATATCAACCAGATTATCATTTTTTTATATTCAGATAATCATGAGGAGTGATACTTAAAATTTTCGATTTTTCAAAGTCTTTTGTATTCCTTGTTAAAATATATTTAGCTTTTTGCCTTTCCGCAATTGCAGAAACAACAGCGTCTTCAAAATCTGAAATGTCACTGGAAAGAGCTTTTTCAATATCTGCTCCCCTTGTATCTGATATCTTTATTAAATCTAAAAGATTTCTTATACATTCTTTTGCCTGTTCACTTCCACTATATTTCCTAGCAATATAGAATATGTCTGTGATTGCCGAAGCTGATACAATAATAGTGTGATTATCAATACACTTATTTAGTGCATTATATGAATCTTCAAAAAACGGCTCTCTTTTACATAGAATATCTATAATTACATTTGTATCAACCAATATCTTCATTGCTTAGAAATCCTTTCGCTTTTTATATTTTCAATCTCTTTGTCAGTTAATGAAGGCAATATACCAACTAAATTATTTAATGATCTTTTCTTTGCCTGCTTTGGTGAAATAATACGTGCAATCTCTATTCCTTTATTTGTAATAATAATTTCTTCCTTGTTTGCCATAGTTAAATAATCACTAAGATGTGTTCTTAATTCTGTAGTATTGACTTTCATAGCAACCCCCTCCTGTACATTAATTATAATATAAATGTACATATGAAGCAACAATAATGTACATTCGTTCGATTAGTTTTTTAAGGCAATTTGCCTTAACAAACTAATGAACGATTATTGTTTCATCGTACTCTTCCAAAAATCCAGACAGCAATAATCTTCGATTTGAATGTAGACCATAATCCAGATCGCACGTTGATAAAGTAACCATAGGTGAATCTGTATCTACTTCATCATTACAGTAAAGTGATTCATTTTTTAGTTTACCTATGGTTTCCTGTCTTTCTTCTCCAAAGTCTTTTGCATAAAAAACAGACTCATTGTTTGATTTTGAATAACAGAAAACATTACATTTATAGTTTTGCTCTGGTGTAAGTAGATAGAAAACAGGATGGCTGTAAAAAAATGATTTTGATGAAAAGTTCTTTAGTAAAGTAAACATTCCTCCACCCTGAACAGAATGTCCATAAATAATATTGTTGTCATCTGAGAAGTCACTGTTCGTATTGCAGTCTAGAAATGCTGATCCCATATAGTTGTATCCCTTATAGATCGTATGATCTAAATAATAGGAGTTATTTGTCCCTTGTACTACTGGATAAGAAATCGCACAGTCTGGAACATATATCCAACCCACTATATCTGGATTGATAGTCTTTAATGCATTCCAATCAGGAGATAATATCTGTTCTCCGTTCTCATCTTTTTTCACAACACATTCTTTTTTTATCATGTCTGTCTGTAATTCAACCTCATTATCTTCGTTGTAAATCAGCCAAGCCTGATAGGCACAGAAACCACCAACGCATAAGCAAATTATCAATATAATTCCATAGATCCACTTTTTCATATTTTCCTCTATTTCCCCTTTCACTCTATAAAAAAGACATCCAAGACTCCGTTGTTTTAAGACGGAGAGGGATGCCAGTTTGAATATATACATAAGCAGTACACTTATGTCAATTCCAGTTTAGTGTAGCATAACACGTAAGTCCTATAAGCACAAGCATACCCACAAAAATAAAACCTGTTTTTATATTAAAATCCTTGTCACTTATACATAAGTGTGCCAACCATCCAAATGACAGTGCAACAGAACCTAAAAACAGTAAATTTCTAAACAACATATTTATACATCCACCGCCTTTGATTTATTTTCCAGCTGGTTTAAATTTATCATTTCTATCGACCTTCTTTCTTTAAGGCAGTTTGCCTTAATCTTGTAATTATCATTATTATTGGACCTCTTTATGTTTTATTTTTTATTGGTATACAGGTATAATTTCATTATTTTATATATACTTTAAACAACTATCACAAATATTTAAAAGTAAGTATTCTAAAAAATAAATATAGTAGTAATATCACAACTATATTAGCGACAATCTCAATAATTAATAGAACAAAATCTACTCCGTCTTTTTTTTCACCCTTCATCTCATCACCTTCCTACGTGGCAGCACTGCCATTTTTGTTTTACAAATTCAAAAGTGTATTATTTCTTTTTAACAAAGTAAAATGCTGTAATTAATTCCTGCACTGAAAGAAAAAAACATAATACAAACGAAAATTTAAAAAGCGGAAAGAAGATAGAAACAAAATCATTTGCAGCCATGAAAGCAAACATTAACTGTATTCCTAAAACCAACACAGTTACTGAAACAACCACTTTAAAAATTATAGGCATATTTAAATCATCAACCGCAACATTTGCAACACTAAAACCACCTAAAAGAATAAGCATTAAAAAGCCTGTAATACTCAATGAAAAAGATACTATATCTGTATTTGAAATATTCACACTTAATATTCTTCCTAGAGAATAAGCACCCATTTTCGAACACGAAAAAACTAGAAATGCTATAGCTGCCATAGCCAATACAATAAAACAAATACTTTTCACCATATTAAGTACCATATATGCCGTAAGTTTTAAAAATGTGCTTGACGTAGGCTTATCGTAAATATCCTCTACATATTCATATAATTTAGAGGATCTTATATCTTCTTGTAATGTATTAGTATTCCGAATTTCTAATTCGTCACTTCTAATATATTTTGTTTCTATTTCCTCACCTATAGTTCTTCCGTAGGCATTTAATCCATCTTTCATTTAATCCCTCATTTCTTTATTAAGCCAATGCGTCTTAATTTATTTTCTCTACCCTTTTTTTCAAAATTTTTACCAGATACACAATGACATAAACACATTCTGGAATCGATTGCTTTAATTTGATATTTAGGTATATATAAAAATAAATCCTTGTGATGAAAATCAATCAAGCCATTTAATAAAGTTTTATTTACTAAATCGTTTTGCATTGAATATAAACATTCAAAAGAAGGAGTAAATTTTAATAAATGTGCTTGATAAGATTTATTAGGTCTATAGCATTTAAAAGTAACGATATAATTGAAATCTTTTTCTAAAGACTCAATACTAGTAATTTCTACATCAATTTTTTTAAAATAACATCCTTGTTTCTTCTTTCTTAATCTTTTTTTCATCCTATCACCTTCCTACGTGGCAGCACTGCCATCATTTTTCATCCAAACAGATTTGAATAGGTTAAAACATACGCAAGAAATAAAGTAGAAAAATTAACATTGCTATTAAAAAAGAGATAAAACCAACAATTAATAATATAGTTTTAAAATTCATAAATCTGTCGTCAAAAAAAATATGTAAAAATCCAAATAGTGCTATACATCCCATTGCACTATACAAAAAGTAAATTACAAGCATACACATCACACCTCAACAACTGCTTTTTCATCAGCAGGTTTGAACTTAAAACGATCATTTTTATCAACTCTCTTTCTTTGTTAAGGCAGTTTGCCTTAATTTTTAAATTGCCACATTTTTGGAACATATATTTGGTATATTTAATTTGTATTTATTAGGAGGTAATATAAAATGCAATTCATACAATCTATTATTTTAATTGTTGTTACAACAATTGTTACAAATCTTTTCACACGTAAATTTTATATCTCGGATAAGGACAGAATAATCAAAGAAAAACAATTTAAAATTTACGAGGGACTCTATATAAATATTGTTAAAAATCGTGTTAATGAACCAATACTTTCATGTTTAGCAAAGAAAAATATATATCATCTCATCAATGCTCTTATTACAAACGAGAATTTATACAATTATCTAAACCCTCTCTTATACGAACAGTTAACATCATTAAAAGATCAAAAAATCAGTGACTCTGATGTTGCTGATATTAAAAATCAAATTGAAGAAGATTTAGAAAATATCAAATATAGCTTAGGATACCCTTGCAAGCTTAAATATAAAAGGCGTTATGAGCGTTATGCATTTTATATACTAAATTGTGTGTATTTAACATATTCAATTCAATATAATTTAAAGCCTTTAAAGGACATAAAAAACACAGAATTATTTTGGTATTTAACATATATTCAATTCTTTCTAGTTAGTTTTGGAGTATTTTTAATTTTTTCATTAATAAAATATTTGATGTATAACAAGAAACTCAAGGCGTGTGTAAAATTGATAAAAATGCGTAGCAGAGAATCAAAAAATCAATAATAATTAAAGATAATTTAATAAAAACAAATTTCTGTGAATCAAATAGCTCTTCTAACAGCAAAAGAAAAATCATGGATCCCATAAATATACGTAATAAATAAGCAAGTAACATTTTTTTACACCTCAGAAACTACTTTCTCATCAGCCGGTTTAAATTTATCATTGTTTTCAACCTTCTTTCTTTGTTAAGGCAAATTGCCTTAATTTTTAAATTATCGCATTTTGGAACAACAAAATGGTATATTTAATTTGTATTTATTAGGAGGTACTTTATGAATCAAATATTCACAGAAATCATTGCTAAAATTAAGGATATACCATTGTACGAAGCCATATTATTTCTACTTTATTTCAGTTTCTCTTTACAATTTAACTTATTTGGCATCAAATACATAATCACAATAATATTTCTCGAATTTATTTGTTGTGTTTGTAAAAATCTATTTGGGAATGATTTATCTCATGAATCTAGTAAGGAATTTTATTGTTTAATGCTAATCATCTTTTTATTTGGAATCATAATGAACAACATACAATTTCATTCATTTAAATGGTTACGCATTGCTTTGAATAAATTATTTTCTATCAAGATAGAAAAAGTAAGAGTACTAACCAAATATTTAGATACTATTTTTAAAACAATTATTGGATATCAATCAACTAGTGTCATCGTTTATGAAGCGTTTCATTCAGAGCAATTGAATGCAACACTTACCACACTTGTTGAAAAATTATTCACAACATTCTTTCTTTATATAGCATTGGTTTTTTTTAGTTGGCAATAATAAGTATTACAAAAACGATCATTGTTAGTAAAGGTAAAAAATAGAACCAAATTGGATATTTTTTAATTCGACAATTTTTGCTACTAAATGCATTTAATAATGAAATTATCGAAAAAGCGAGTAAAACCAAACCAATACACATATTTTGTTTAATTGACTTCTGGATATGGATATTAATATCAAAGAAATGATTTAGAATTATTATTGTTGCACTTCCAACACAAGTTAATATTAGCAACCATTTTAAATACCCTTTTTCTTTCTCATCTAATAAATCAATCCAAGATTTTTTTCCTTTCATCTCATCACCTTCCCACATGGCAGTACTGCCACGTTTTCTTTTATTCAAACAATTTTTCATGAATATCGACCTTCTTTCTTTAAGGCGGATTGCCTTAATTTTTAAATTGTCACAAAAATAGGACATACATTTGGTATATTGAATATGTAAATATTAGGAGGTACTGTATATGCAACAATTTATTCAATCTATTTTTCTAGTTATAGGCACAGCTGTAATTACAAATTTCTTCACCCGTAAAATTTATCTGTCTGATAAAGATAGAGATATTGTATTGAAACAATATGAAATATATAGCAAACTTTATTTGCATATTGTACGTAATCAATTGAGTGAATATATTGAAAAATCAGAAGCAAAATATAACGTCAATATGCTATTAAAGGAATTACTTAATCATGATTCACTTCATGATTATTTAAACCCTGTACTATATGAACTGTTGATATACGTCAAAGACAAAACTATTACTGATTCTGACTTAGGAGATATACGCTATCAAATAGAAATGGATCTTGAAAATATAAAATTTAAGCTGGGTTTACCTTGTAAAAATAAATACAAAAATCATTTGATGCAATGCGGAATAATATTAATTGTCCTAATATACATAATGATTTCTCTGATATTCTGGAGATTAAAATATCCTGAACAATTTACAGAACAAATTAGTGTAATTATAATTGCTATTTTAATTATTCTTGTTTTTTCAATTTACTATATTGGTTGTGTCTTTATACAAAATTTTATATACTTTAAAAAGTATTATTTCTTTTTTAAACAAAGAAAAGCATTACCCCAAAAAGATATAGGGGATAAGAAAAACTACAATAATTATAAGAAACAGTCCAACTAACGTTAAACCAATCGCAAAGTCAAAATTTCTTTCAAATACAATCACCATAACAAGAGAGCTTAACATAAAAATTCCAGCTGCCGAAATCAAATATATTGTTAACATTCCAGCTTGATAACTACTCATACACTACCTCTTTCTTTCATCTCATCACCTTCCTACGTGGCAGCACTGCCACGTTTTCTTTTATTCAAAAGGTTTCTCATATTTATAAAGAAATATATACGTGTGACAATCAACTATATCAAAAGCAAAATGGAAGAGTGATTGCAAAACATAGAACAAAAAACATACACAAAAGTAATAGAAAAGCTTTGATTTTCATTAAATGTTCATCCCATATTAAGCATAATATTCCAAATACTATTAGACACGAAAATGCACTATACAAAAAATAAATTACATCGAACACTCTACACCTCAGAAACTACTTTCTCATCAGCAGGTTTGAACTAATAACAATCATATTTATCAACCTTCTTTCGACTTACTTAAATCTTTTATTACATATATTGCAGCTAGTATTAGTTGTACAGCAATTATAACTACTAAACTAAATAACCAGTACAATAAATATTTTCAAAGCAAGCATTCCTAAGAAAACATAGAATGATATATCAATTAATGTTTCTATAAAATACATACATATTTTTATTAATGATGTTTTCATAATCATACTCTTCTAGAAAATATTCATGACCTTGTTCCACATAATGATATTCAAAATAGTCCATGCAATGACTATAATCACAGTTATAAATGTTATTATACTTACTATAATAGCTACTATCTTATCTTGAGTTTGCAAAATCATCTCATTTTCAGCCCCTTACTAATTATTGTGTACCTTTCATTAAATGTACTTGTTAGTTTCTCATATACAGCAAATTCTCTTTTGTAAAATCCAAATAGTGCTGTGCATCCCATTGCACTATACAAAAAGTAAATTTCAGGCATATACATCACACCTCAACAACTGCTTTTTCATCAGTCGGTTTAAATTCATCATTGTTATCGACCTTCTTTTTTTTAAGGCATTTTGCCTTAATTTAATTTTGATTATCTTAATTCCTACTTGTGGCTATTTAATTTATTCAATATTGACTACTTTGAATAAACAACCAATAACAGACGAAAACACTTATCTTTTTGTACAAATAATTCTAATCATTTTTTACTTTATATTTTTTGGATGTATTTGGCGTGTGTTTAAATATTTATTATATTCAAAAAAATAAAGTTTTTATTCAGAATGTTAAAAAAGAAATGATAGTTAATATTAAACTAATTATACAAAGTAAGATTTTACACATATTTAGTTTTTGTGGAAATAATCTCTCTAAAGCACCTACTAATAACATAAGAAATATGACTACAAGCACTAACGTATCAGACATTTATCACACCTCAGAAACTACTTTCTCATAAGCAGGTTTGAATTTATACTGCTGTATCTTCTCGCCATTTTCATAGTAAATGGTGTTTTTTCTTTTGGTGTTTTTGAATTCAAGTTTTTTTACATTTATTTTTGAATCATTGGCACTGGTATTTGTTATATTCAATCCACTGTCCATAGAATATAAGCTTAAATCTGATAGCAACGAACTTTCTAACACAGAACCATTCGGTACTGCAAATACTACATCAGGATACATAGCTTTAAATGCTTGAAATGTTGTACGGTAAATATGGATATATCCATAATCTCCGTTACTTAGTGTGTAATTCCCTTCGCTGATCCATAGATTTGTTCCGTCAAACGCTTCAACGAAGCCTACATGACCATACTGCGGATATAGAGTGTTCGCCTGAGCCGAGAACACAGCACCTCCGCTTGGTGTACTGCTCAAAGAAAACTTATCTCCATGTACTGCAACAATTTCTCTAGCATTATCTTTCCCATTACCAAATGCACCACTTGAAAAACCGTACACCTGATAAAATCTAGACCATGCATAATACGTACACTGTGGCATTGCAAATGGATTGCCCACCAAAATAAATTTACTCCAGTCTTTTGTCAGCAACGATTCATATTTCAGTGCATTTTTAACGGAACTGATATATCCTGTTGACACAGTTTGAGTAGTTGAAACATCAACCTTTTCATTTCCTTCATTCTCATCAGGAATAATCGTGATCGTTCCTGTTGATGTCTCAGGCTTGCCAGGCTTTTCTGTACCTTCCGTTTGATTATTGTTATCTGGATTTGATATATCTGGTTTATCTGTTGTACCGCCATCCTCTTTAGGTGGCTGTGGCTCAGGTGTTGGAGCTGGAGTCACTGGCTCTGTCGGCTCAGATGGTTCTGGATCAGGAGTTACTTCCGTATCATTACCATCTGTAGTGGGTGGAGATTCAACCTGCATATTACATACATGGCTTGCATCTACAATCGTTCCATCTTCGTTATATTCGACATTACCGATGTAATACGTGTTGTGATCTGTATTAATTCTGGTTTCATCCGCTTTGACAGTGGATGTCATTCCAGAAAGAATCAATGTACCTGTAAGTATACAGGCAGATAATTTATTTAAATTCATCATATTTAACGACCTTCTTTCTTTAAGGCAGATTGCCTTAATTTTCTAATTTACGTCCAATTAGTTCATCTAATGAGATATTAAAGTAATCTGCAATTCTTATTAAGGTGCTGATTCTTGGATCTTTCTTTTTACCATTTTCAATATCACTGATTTCACCACTAGACATATTTATTTCTTTGCCCAATTTATCCATTGATAAATTATTTAATTTTCGTAATTCTTTTAATTTTGTTTTCATAATTTCCTTTCTGATACTCACAAGAACGAGTATAATAGTATTTAATTAAAGGAGGATTTTATTATGTATTGCCGAGGTCATGCAACAAGACTAAAAATTATAGAAACATATAAGCTTGTCCCTTTAGGTCGCTTTAAATTACTCAATGGTCAATCTGTTATAAGCGATGCCGGTAAAAGGGATATTATTGATGAGTATACTGTTTTTGAATGTATAGAAATTAATAATCCTGACCATCGTGAAACTATATACTGTGGTAAATCTGTGGCGGAAGATTTCTGTCACCTTACAAACATTTCCCTGCCTCCACTTTTTAATCCTTTGAAAACAATTAGTGTTAATCATGGTTCACATGGCGATAATTCATCTCATAAAAATTCTTGGAATAAAACTCGTAAACAGCTTTATAACTGTACACTACTCCTTATTATGTATTTTGGAAATTCACCAACTAACAAAGCATTATTTTCAATTAAACGAGAGTTAGAAAATCCAGACTATTTAGACTATTTTCCAAAAAAGCAAATAAAGTCAATTAATACATATTTATCTAAAGCTGGAATTACATTTCAATTTGTATTGAATGAAATGAAAAAAAACAATAAAATACGAGAATTTAAATATGATCTTCTGATTGAATATTCAAATAAGTTAGGTATTACTCATCATTTCTGCTAGAATAATACTTTAATAACATATATATCATCTATAAAATGTACTTGCTTCCAGTGAAACCAGCTTCCGTATTTGCAAATACACTCCTCCAAAGTCTCAGCAATTACGAAATCATTTATATCAACTTTATTCAACTTAAATAGCTTTTGTATTTCCAATATATGATCTTTTAACCATTTGTATTCATTCCCAATTTTTTTTAAGTCTTTTTCTTTCCATGCAATCACAGTCTCATCATCTGTTAAGCCTTGCCAATTATTATTTTTATAAAACAATGTCCTCAGTTCATCTCCAGTTTGAGCGTTAAAAATATATACATAGTACTCACCATCATATTTCGGATTTATTTGAATACAAACTTTCCATTGCTTATCCATTGTGTCACTCCTTTCAACATGGCAACACTGCCATTTTTTTGATTTTCAAGAATCAAAATACCTGCAAGTATCCAAGCAGATAATTTATTATCACTGTTTTTGAATTTAAAAAATGTAAAAAGATTCTTATATCATTCAATCTTTTATAACTTTGTAGATTTTTCTTGCTTTTCCTTTTCCAGATATTCCAATACATTCAATCGGAACTGAATGGATATTTTTTAAAAGTATTCCTATATTTAAATATACAGTTCCTTTAATTAACACTAAACTGCCTTGACATGAACCTGTTATTTCATTGTTTCTATTGAAATTAGGGTTGCATATATTCTTTTCAACTTTATCAATTTGATGTTTCATACAGTATTTTTTAAAATGTAATATTAACGTATTACTTTTATCGATTGTCCAAGCTTTAATTAAATAAACAAATAGATATTTTTTTATGACTGTATGAACCGTATATTCGTTTTTCATCCTATCTCCTTCCACGTGGCAGCACTGCCATCTTTTCTTTTTTTAAGGCAGATTGTCTTAATTTATGTTGATCTGATTTACCGAAAATTCTATGCTGTCCTGACATAGTTTTCCCAATCATCATTCTTTTAGAAAGTTTGTATTTTTTCAACTCAATTGAATTTACATACAAATTAACACTACTCTTTTCTTGTCGAATGAATCCATTTGTAAAGATTTGATTATTTCCTAAAATCAATTGATTTCCCTGCTCTAGATCACGGATAGTTTTTTTTCGCAATATACGCTTAAAATAAATAATTGAAAAATCGTTTAAGAAATATTGATTAATTATACGTGCTTCTATAAAGCAACCAATTAATCTTTTCTTAATAGAAACAATTAGTTGAACATTATCTTTGGGACTCATTAGCATCACTCCTTTCAACATGGCAGCACTGCCATTTCTTTATCTATGAACTATCTCACTCACAGTTTTCTAATATTTCATATTCAAACCATTCTAATTTTTTACAACATTTCGTTAGCACTTATCATAGCCAACCTGGCTCCTTACACTGTTCACATATTCTAAATCGGACAAAAACTCTTTCATCAAAACGATTCGATTGGCCTTTCTTTCTACAATTCTGTGTAAACTACATATCCTACTATTATCAACTTCGGATAAGCAATCCGATTCTTTTAAAACATTCTCCAATGCCCCTTTATACTTTTTTAAATTTTTTGTTTCATCTTCAATTTCTAAAGTGTATCTTTCGATTAGAGATTGAAGCCTTTCTTCAATCATTTGTAACTCCAACATTTCCTGACGTAATTCTTCATCTTTCTTTTCCATAATCATCACCTGATCTTTTTTTAAGGCAAACTGCCTTAGCCTAAATCGGCAACCTGTTCCTCAAAGATTTTAAGTGCAACATCATAAGAATCTCCAAAACCATAGGAATGAATTTCGCCATTTGCATTTATGTATACTACATAATCAAACAATGTATCATCAGGATACATTCTAGATACAAGACTTACACAACCTTGCCTTTTTAATTCCACTTCTTTAAACCTTGCCATAATCAATCTCCCTTATTTCCATTTTCATCATCTGACTCATCTGTTTTTAACATCTGATGTACGTGCATACCATATCTAGTCATTTTTCCACCAAGAAATGATATCCATTTGTAGAGTGCAGCCATGCATAGAGCAAGGACTAAAAGTAGTCCTGCTCCTGCCATGACAACCATTATAAAATCTTGATTTATTCTCATTTCATTTCCCCATTGTCATCAAATCCAAGGATATTTAAAATGCTGTAAAAATCATCCGTCTTTTTAGATTTATCTGAAAACTGGAAGCACAACCATCCTTTTTCGATTTTCACAGAGCGACCCATTGTTTCTTTCAGATTTTTGACAATTCGCTTGCGATCTTCCTTATCTGCACTCGATTCGGTATCTTCTATAACTGGCTCAGTCATATTGGCATCAATGACCAGCTGTTCAATTTCATCCTTCTCAATTTCGTTGGGATCTTTACGTACACGTTCATACCCTTCAATCTCATGGATAAATTTCTCAACCTTTTTTTCACCGATTCGATTTCCCAATCGCTGAGCAATCCATTTACGTTTCTGTATACCTTTAGGCTTTTCGCCTGCTTCAGCTTTTCCGTTCCAAACTTTCAAATACAGTTCAACTTTCCGTTTGTAATCTTCGTCCTGCAAAGGTCTTACTTCATTCAGTAACAGAATCATTTCCAATTCCTTTGTTTCATTTTCCGGATCTGGTAAAACAATTACTGGCACCATTTTCTGAGCATCTGGATACAATTCTGCATTTCTTAACAATGCATCAAGGCGGAAGTGCCCGCCAAGAAGCATATATTTCTTGTCACTGCCATGACGATGTGATTTATTGCGATAGACATGTAGTGGTGTATACACCATACCTTGTTCGTGAATTTTCTCAGCATTTTCGATTTTATCTTCTTCTGAATCATTTGCATCATTCAATGGGTTGAAATCAATCTCGTAGATCGAAACATTTTTTGTTGGTAATTCCTTTGTACGATCTACAAAACTGTCCACTGTGTTATATCCATTGTCGTTGAATCCAATCATTAAATCTTCAAAACTTGCCATGATTTTCTACCCCCTTAATTAGTCCTTATTCTCCAGTAATGCGATAATTTCTTCACCTAGTGATTTATAGGCATTACCTACGTTTGTATTTGTCAACACAACCTGTCTGTTCATCATACTGGCATCCTGTGTTGGCTTTTTCTGATACGGAATAATTGTTTGAAATATCATGTCATCCATGTGTTTTCTAAACCATGGAATTAAGTTTTTTTCTGTCTTTCCACGAGGTGAAACCATCGTGAATAGAACTTTTAAATCAACATTCTTCTTGTTTCTCTTTGCAATCGTAATTGTATTTTTAAGAGAAACAATCATTCCCTTAATAGATTTTCTATCAAGTTTCACTGGAATGATGTTTAAGTCACTGGCTAGTAAGGTGTTTGTACTTACTAAAGTCTGAGCTGGTGAATTATCAATCAGAATGTAGTCATATCTGTCCTGCACATTTTCAAATGCACATACTAGGCGATCTACCGCAGAACGAGTTCTATCATCTGATAAATTCTTGTCCGCTTGGCACAATCGAATCGAAGCCGGCAATAAACTTACGTTCATGTGTTCCGTAGGTACGATTACATCTTCAATCATGTCTGGATCGTCTAAAACCTCACATAGATCACTGGCAACATTTTCAATCAAGCATTCATCCAAAACATTGATAAAGTTTGTTCCACTTTCGATTTTTTCATCCATTGTCTGTAATTCCTTGATTGTCAAAGGCTGTCCTTTTGCACCAATACAGTCAGTCGCACTGGCTTGCATATCGGCATCCACAATCAATACTTTTTTGCCCTGCATACCAAAGTAAGTTGCCAATTCAATGGCTGTCGTAGATTTCCCAACACCTCCTGATACATTTGAAATGTTAATAATTTTTGCAGTTTTGTTCATTTTAATTTCCCCCTGTTTTTCTAATCTGCATATGCAATTAGGCTTTCCATTGATAAACCATAGCCTAATAAAGCATGTTTATAATCTTCGTAAGGTTTTCCAAACGAATAAGCACATCCTGACTGTAGATTTCTTCGTTTTAAGCAAAGTAAATGTACGCAGTACAGTATCTGCTTTGATAAAACATCCATTCTCGATAAAATTTCGAGATCATGTTTTAAAACATCGTCGTATGGTGTTGAACAATTGATTGTCAACAAATCCATAAAATCTGTATCCTCGTTGATCTCATATAGAGGAACTTTTTTGATTTGGTAATACCCTGCTTTGATATACTTCGTAAGAGTATCCAAATGCTTTTTTGTTAATGCTTTGGTTTGTTCGTAGTTAATCTTCAACATACCTGTCATCCTTTCATTTCACACATTTAAACTAATCCACAAGTAAGCCAAGTCCCATCGCAAAATTCTTAAGTGCCTGGACATATAATCGTTGCATATATCGTTCTGTCATTTTTCCATCTGATGTCATACTTTTATACGAAAAGCCTAAAATACCATGTCCAATCAGAACTCTAGCTTCGTTTGGTAACATTTTGTTTATCACACGAAATGCCTGTTGTAGAGCAACGATTACTTCTTCATTTTTAGAAATTCGATGAATCATTTTGTGTTGATAATCTTCTCTTGAATCCGAACTTACGGACACGATTGAACTAGATACTTGAATGGAATCAGTTAAAAAATCATCCTGATTTCTCAAATCTAGTTGCAACCCTGAGAATTTCCAGAGCGGAGAGATGTCATTTTTATTCATGAAAAATTCACGATTATCAAATGTTATCCCTTCTGTTGTTGTAACTTTGATGATATATTCTCCACCTCTGAACTTCCCTCTAAGATCAAATTCAATAAAATCTTTGATTTCAGTCCATACACTCCTTCCCTTGCACACAATTCTCATCTCCTTCTTAAATTTGCAAATTAAGATTTGGCTTTTAATTTCTCTACTAATTGCTGATCCTGCATAAGCATTGTTAGCTCAGCCAATTCGCCATTGTTCAGGTCGGCTATAGAGCGACTGTCATCTGGCTTTTTATACCTTTCCCAAAATGCGGATCGTGATAATGCAGCTTCGCTGTTAGACGAGCCAGTTCCAAATAAATTTATAAAATCATCCTGTGAAAAGCTTTGATTGAAAATATCATCTAACTCATCTGAATCATTGTGATTCATTTCATCTTTTTTTCCTTGTTGTTGTAGTATTTCTGAAACAGATGATGTCACTACATCATTTGCAACATTTGCTTTTTCTTCTTCATCTGATTTGTTCTTGTTTAGTTTTGCTCCCTCATAATTCGCTTGAACATTCATCAATGTAACTAAAAGATACTGCTTCATGTTACGAATTTCTTTTTTAGGATTTTTCTTTAAACACTCCAACAAATATTCGATGTGATTGTAATCCAACGTTTCAAAACATTCATGGACCTCATCCGAACTATATTTGAAATTCTTAGATGTAATTGATGCATCCTCAGTCAACAGCTTTTCCGCAATGACTCTGCTGATCAATCTTAATAGCTGTTCATCATCTGGATGTTCTTTAAGTAAAAACTCAAACCCAATCTGACTTTGAATTTTACCAATCACAGAACTTGCACTCCGGTTTTCTTTTTCTTTAGATAGATTTTCTTTTTTATATCTTTCTATCTTTCTTTCTATCTTAGTTTGTGGTGGATTTTCCGTGTGCGGTTTTTCCGCCTGCGGTTTATTTAAAGGGTTTTGACCGTGTGCGGTTTTTCCGCCTGCGGTTGCGGATTTTCCCGTGTGCGGATTTTCCGCCTGCGGTGTTTTTTCGCCGTGTGCGGATTTTCCGCCTACGGTGTTTTCAACCGTGGGTGGGTTTTCCGATTCTGACATATCATCTGCTTTTATAAAGAATGGATTATCATCAGGAGATTCAAAAATATACCATTTTGTTGTTCCAAAACTTCCATTTTCATTTCTTCCCTGCATAATATGTAAGTACCCATTTTCTTTCAATTCCTTGACTGTAGATTTCACCAAATCACGTCCACCTTTTATTTGAGTGGCTAATCCATTCACTGAAATTTTCCAATTCTCATTGCGTGATTTTAAAAGGAATATTTTTCCTAAAATCCCCCATGCTTTAGGTGACAGATTCAAATCGTCATAATACCGAATTGGAAGTGTTCCATATCTATTCACCGCTGAAACCACTTCAATCTCAGCTCCATCAAATTTAAAATAATCCATATGCCTTTCTCCTTTTCTACAACCAACCATGTTCTAGCAATACCTGATGAATTGCTTTGTGCAAGTCTGCGTCAATGAATACTTCCATTTTTCTCCAATCCCCATCAGTTTCAAACCAATGAGAATGAGAAACTAAATAGGTTGCAATACCATACGATTTGAAGACACGTACGATCCAATAATCATTTTCGGCACGACATCGGTATGTAACTTTATTTTCACTAGTATCTCCATCCACTTTTTCAAATCCTAATTCATGCATCATTTCATCAGCGTTCATGCTTATTTCCTCCAACTCCATTTTTCATCGCCATTTTTTCAAAAAATTAAAACCGACAAGATCTAGAAACTCGTTCTATTTCCTGTCGGTTATTCATAGTATTTATTTTTTTAAAATTGAAATTTTTTGAAATTAGTTCGTTCGTACAAATATATATGGTGCCAGTTTGAAACTCAAAACTCTCAAAAAACACTTTATATAAAGCGGATTTGAGAGTTTTTTTGTTGTCGAAAAGTCGATTTTTACCCGTTTTGGCAAACTTTTTGGCAAACAATTCGAAAAAAATTATTTTTTTTACTTTTCGAAACGAATTATTAAAAGTTCAAATAAAAAGCTTTTTATAACAGAATAGTCTCCCAGATTATATATAGATCAACCAATAGCCAAAACAAATTTCAATCAACCTTCACACAATAACCTGAGATTGTTTTCATGAAACTAAGAATTACGTTTACTTATTCGTGCTCAATAAAACACAAAAAAAAGCAAAGAAACATTAAGTCTCTTTGTTCTTATGCGTTCGAGATGTAATCACAGATGTTCTTAGATGCAGGTGCTTTCGATGAAGGTCTTCTTTTTTTACAACTTGGACAAGCCATCCTCACGGAAACTGAGAAAACTAAACTTGAATTTATCGTTCCTGTATTTCCTTGCCGCTGAGGTATTCCACGTCTATTTCAAAAATTTGCGCAGCCTTTCCTGCATGGGCAATTTCCTCATCAACTAACTGTTCGCTGGGATAGTATTTCATTGCAAATCGTTTTAACAGAGTTGTTGCTCTTGCACCGGATTCTACGAGGTGGCATCTGCCGAATACCACAACGCTCTGCACAAACGGTGCCCAATCTTCTTCTTTGATAGTTTCATTTCCATATACCGTGAAGCATACTTTGTCACAGGCACGCAGTGCATCTACTTTATGACCTACACGTGCTCCATGAAAATAAATTTTCTGTGCATCGTCATCGTAGACATAGTTGATAGGAATTGCATAGGGATATCCGTCATCTCCATTTACGGCAAGAACGCCACGTCGGCTGGACTGCAAAAGAGCCTTTGCCGTGTCAATGCTGATTTCATTTTTCTTTTTACGAATTGTTCTAAACATGATATTGCTCTCCTTCTTACGCTGATACAAATTCTAATTTATTTGATTAGATGTGCTGTAATAATCGTATAACTATAAGAGTTAATAGTTATTTTAATATTATCAATTTCACAATACCAATTTTTACCTTGCTTATAAATATCACAATTGTTATCTAATATTTTATTTTTACAAAATTTAACTACATCATTAGTATCCAATTTTAGATTCATCTTAATTCTATCAATACCCATTCCAGTAGTATGAATTTTATCTATATTAGACAATAATATATCTTTATTCAAAAATATCATCTCACTTCCAAATTCTGATTTGTAGAAATCCTGATCGGACATATTGTCGTTCTTGATCTTCCCGGCGGTTTCCATGACAGCTTCCACTAGCGGGCGAATATCCATAACAGATGTGTCCTCCTGGTGCTGGGTGCTGATAAGAAATGTGGTGATGCGACCCGTATCACAATTATAGGAAACTTGCGCTTTCGCATCCGACAAGACCTGTGCAAACTTTTCATCAGAATTAACTTCTTTGTTTTCCTAATCGTGTTTAATGTA
>OCHN01000874.1_pt1 | contig 27954 bp, 17 predicted proteins | sample 1538911 | NCBI WGS metagenome assembly OCHN01 (sample SAMN04571736, study PRJEB22368) | human gut metagenome | biome: human gut; material: stool | host: Homo sapiens | place: Luxembourg | collected 2013-01-11 | reverse complement strand
CATCTGACTGTTAATCAGAGGGTCCTTGGTTCAAGTCCAAGAGGAAGAGCAAAAAAGGTTCGTCATTACGGCGAACCTTTTTTTTTGTTGGATATCCCATTTCCTCCAGAGGAGCCCCCCAAAAAAATGGACCAACGTAAAAAAATATCCCATTCCTTACCTCACCAGGTTACAAGAATGGGATATACAAACAAAACAAACAACAAGGCCATCTGTCACAGACAGCCATTGTATATGATAAGAGATTCTATATATTTTCTTTTCCAACCGGAATAAGTTCTACCCATCTGATAAATACTGTAAGGCTCAGCATACTTACTGTTATTCAGTTGTTGCTGCTGTCAAAACCAAATCTCTGTTATTGAATAACTCATTTAATTTGGTCATAGTATGATAAACTTCTCCATTTACCGTATAATGCAGTTCCACATTGTCTATATACCAATCGAAATTATATTCCTTGCGCAAACGTAACTCATACCGGCCATCCTCCCGAATGGTCATGACACCAATACGGCTGCCGTTCACCTCACGTTCAAAAGATACAAAAGCTCCCTTAGGCACAGGTTTAGTCTCCCCGTTAGCAGTATAGCGGATGGTTCCGGTAATGGATTCATTGGTTACTTTAAATGTCTTTTCAAAGAATACCACCTGCCTATTATTCGAACTGACGACAATATCCCCGGCACTTACCGCTGATTTGGTTTTGAAAGGAAGCTTTTTCCGTTCTCCCTCTTGACTTCCTGCACCAGCGGCATCGTCCTTTTGCAAGGCTTCACCTACTCCATACCGTCTTTCATCCTCCCGATTAGCCTCTACCGTATAAATAAAGCGTCCTTCTGTGCTCGGATCGGCTTTCAGCTTGTTTTTATCTAAGTTGAATTCCTTCAGGCGTGCATCATCTATTTCCAGCATAGGCGCATCAATATAGATTTCGAACTCTTCTCCAAACGGATCGACAGACTTTCCATCTGAACCGGTAAAACTGGTTACATCAAAGCTAATATCCACTTCCTGTTCAGGTTCATAAGTCCATGTCAGCGGTGTTTCCTCCTCCTCCGCATTGCCCGAAGCATCAGTACCTATATCATCCACCCGTGCGGCAAAGCGGAAAGGATGGTAATTGGCAAGCTCAAAAGTAACGGAGCGATAGGTATTTCCCGTATACTCGGCTTCATTATTCGACGGTAACCCTGAGGGAGAACCATGCTGGTTGGATGCCATACGTACTACTTCCGCACTCCGTGCAACATTAGTCTTCATGTAAATGGAGTAACGTCCTGTTTCTTCCGGATTTCCGGCATCAATCGGCTTAAACATATATACACGTCCTCCTGAGCCCCATTCACTCTTGTCTACTTCATAAAAAGTACAATCAAAAGTTACTCCATCAGGCTCTTCTCCGTCCTTTATATGATCCAAATATTGGGAATAAAGTAAAAACTCATCCTTATTACCTGCATTTATAGCCATTGCACCATCTTTCAACAGCATATCAAACTGTACTAAGGCTCCTTTCTTCTGCGGCACCAAACGGTAAAGGATTTTCTCATCATCCGCAAAGTCTCCTCCACCTTCTGCTCCATTATACTCTCCCAGTCCCACTACTGTTATCGACTTTTGTGAAGAGCCTGCAAAAGTAAAGATACGATGCATGGTGTTGAAGTGTTCGGCTTCGATACTGATATCCTTGGTTGTCCCATCCTCCTCATTCAGAATATTCCTGAAATAAACACGTTGCACACCAGGTTCCGTCACAGTATACACATATTTATATTTCCATTCCGGCATCTCCGTTCCATAACCTTCCTCGCCTTCACGCACCAGCGGCAATACCATACCCGATTCATGGCGCACATCCAAAGCCTCTACTGCAAGCAGTACCCTGAGCGGAAAGAGCTCTGTCGGACAATCTTCCGGAATAGTAAACATTATAGTAGCGTGCGCACCGCCATCATCCATATTGCCATAAATTTCCGTAGATGCCCATGCCGGCGTAAAATTCTGCTTCTTCACCATAATCACCTTGATTTTACGTTGCAGGCGGTCTTTTTTCACCAACAATGTACCTTCCAGTTTCTGGTTGTTATTCATTGGCAGGAGATTAATGGTAATCTTTCCTTCACCCACCCCATTACTGTTTATGGTAAATGCGTCCGTTATCGTATTGGTTGCCACCGTATTTCCGTCAAGCCATGTTATCACCGGCTTGTCTGTTCCGATAATGGAAGTGCCGTTCTTGCCCGACAGTGTATATTTCAGTTCGGCAGTCTTACCCGCTCTTTCATCATTATACACGACACTCGTTTGGTCCACGGCCAATATATAGTTGTTATCTTCCACCGACTCAACTTCGTCCGATATGGAAAGCCACACATTGTTTGTGGCAGCCGCTGTAAGTGCTGCTTCAAAGGTAGGCTGTCCATAAGAAAGCGCTCCTGCAATATGAAACATATAATGATGATTCCTTCGTATCAGTTCCTGCTCGCCATTCGCTTTAATCAGCATCACCCGATAATAAAGTTCTTCGCTCTCACCGGGCAGATGTCCGCGGATGATGACACTGACCGGGTCTTCCGAACTGTTTTCGCATTCGAACACATATAATTCCGGATTTTGGCTGATATCCTGTACATCCTGAATATCGCTCAACTTGGCATCATTGGCAGGCAATGTAACAAAAGGCTCAACGTCCGCATTCGAAGACCATACCCACCCTTTCGTAGGATGATAAGGAGCCACAGTACCAAAAGCATTCGTATTATAGGCTGTAAAACCGGTAACTACCAGATAACCGTTTCCTGTCGGATTGTCTATTGTAATTTTAGCCTGGTTACGAATCATTATTATATTAGGATTTTTAGCCAATTGTTGGTCAATCGATTCTTCGTTGTTAGCATCGCATGCAAAACGAGCCCAATAAATCATCATACCGGACGAACCTTCCAGCAGAGCTATCACATCTGCCTCCGATTTATTTCTGAATTCATCTTCCTGGAAATCAGTCATATTCTGATTGGCAATAAAATGAATACGGCGTGTATTGGCAGGTATGGTTGCTGTAAATTCTCCAGACTCTTCCCCGTGGGAAGTGATTGTTGCCGGCGTAGTTGTTATAAACAATCCGTAGCTGTCGAAACAAAACAGCTGCATACTATTTACCCCTTTACCATCCGGGTCTACAGAGCGGGTGGTCACCACCGGCATAGCCGGTATTTCCGTTTCGAAATGTATATTAACATAACCTTCGGGAGCTTCTTTTTCTTGAAAAGCAGTCCACTCATCCGTCTGGCAGGCGGTGAATGAGACCAACAGTCCCAACACAACAAGTACTGTATGCTTTATTGCTTTTGCCATATCTTTCTGTTTTTTATACTTCTCTATTTCTGGGTATCAAAGGCATCACGGATACAACGGACAGAAGTGCCACTCGAATTGCCTTTTTCATTTCTTACAGGACCGCTTGCACTAAAATAATAATATGCATTCAGCAAATAATCAATGGCATCTGCCTCCTCACGCGGCCCACCTTGAAATTTCATGATAATCTTCAATTCTGCCTCTGTCGGTAGCCGCCAGTCATCCAACACAACTGTCCGATCATTCACATCTTTATATACTTCCACATAATTAGCACAATGTTCCCGTACGATTCTTAAACTCTCATCATCGTCCTCCAATGAAACTCCTCCACTGCCCGTGTTAACAAAACCTAATCGAGAAGCAATCATAAAAGAGGGAGATACCAATTTTTTATTATCCGCCCCTTTATCTGTAACCATAAGTCCCGGATTATGTTCATCCTCAATAAGCCGGGGCCTTCCTAAAGTATAGTCTTTAGACGAAGCAGAGATTCTTACATGATACATACGGGCATTTCCATTTCTTTCTGCCAAAGATGACGCAGGAGTATTTCTACTACCATAATAATAAGAGTTGATATTAGATTTTCCATTACTTGTAGGTACGGCTACTTTAGAATACCAAAAGCCACTCTGTGAAGATGTTTCATAATGATACTCCCCTGTCCATTCCCCCCACCATCCTGTTGTTTCAAGACTGACTCCTACTATCCCATCTCCTTTATATTCATAAGTTGTAGGTCGGGAATCATTCCTCTTAAAATCTTTTCTATACGAATACCACCCTTGAATATTCGTAATATACTCCAACGGATATTGGGCAACCGTTACTTTACGAGCCTCTACTCCATCCTCATTGGTTATTTCCAATTCTATGTACCGTATCGTATTGTTGGTAGGCAACGGGCTGTGTATATTGATATTTCCGTTCAATCCTTTATCCGGTACTACATTAATACCCATCCTGGCAATCTCCCTTTCACTGGTTGTAGCCTGTGTTTGCCCAAATTTATCAATGTAATAAACCCGCGTCACCTTAACCGAGACCTCCGATGAAGAAGCAAATTCCAGCGTTGTGTTATCATCCGAGATATTATACATTTCCATTTCTTCCTCATTTACCGTTAAATATTTCGGCCGGTCGGTTTCTCCTCCAACATTAATTATTGTCTCGTCCCATGCTTGCACGGTATAATTGACAGGTTCGAGTTCTTCGGGTTTTAAAATTTCTGTTGCACCCGGCGCATTTACCTCTACCGTTACTTCGTAATAAGTATTCCGTTCCAGAACCTTCTCTTTGCTGATAGGAATCTGATAATAATTAGCTCCGCGCAAATCCGGTTCTTTCTTATAATAGAGCGGAATATTCACCACCAGACGCGTTTCTCTTTCCAAAGGCTTATCCTTCCAATTATGACTGTAAGCATAAGCCGTAACAGTTATTTCATTTTCCGTCCATGCAAAATATTTACCCGCAGTAGGATCGGGCGTCCGCAATTTTACATTATCATTCGCATTCGGGTTTGGAATAAGGGTTGTGCTGTAAGACATGTTTCGCAGATAATAACCTGCTCTATAGGCTCCCGATGAATTATCAAAGGTAACATCTTCCCCTTTCTTTATCTTCACAACAATTTTGGCAGCAGCGCGTCGCAATGTAACGGCCAATTCCGTTTTATCCGAAAGATTGCCATTGTTAAGCACAACTTTTCCAGGCGTTTCCGGTTCGTCTGTTCCAGCGGGATAGGCTATGCCGTCCATAAGAAAAATCATCGGTATTTCAGGGTCAGTACCGGCGCCGGTCATGTGTATATTACGCTGTTCTTCCATCAACCCGCGTAATTTTCCCAAATCGGCTACCTCTTGAAATTTGTCTTCTCCCAATGTACTATTGGCTATCAGATATACCCAATATGATTCATTAGCTGCAAAATCATTCCGCTGTGCTTTTGCCAATGTAATTTTACCGCTCTTCTGACTGTCGGCTACCACCTGCACCCGTTCATAATGTGCCAAGCTTTTGTTATCCGTATCATCAAATATCAATACATCAACATAACTTACCGTCACTTCCGCACCCGTTGCGCCTGCACGGGTCACCGGCGTTGTTGCAGACGAAATGTCAAGCACAATACTATTATTGTCCGCTTCCGTTTTTACAAAATCCGCTTCATTGCTACAGGCAGCGCAACCTAACACTGCCAACCAACAAGCCATATGGTAGAATATCCGTTTCATCTGTTCATCATTTTTGAATTTCTGATACTTGTCTAATTGTAATCACATCTGCTCTGTCGCCACTTCCCGGCCATGCAATGTCACCTTGTGTTCCATTAATCATTAACAGACTGGGACTTCCCGAATCCCAGATAGGAGAATAAGTAATACCAAAATTAACAGTCTGCCCTACAGCATCGGGATTCCGTGCAATCACCTTGATTGTAAACGGATTGGGAGAAGCTCGATAAGGAGCATCTACCAACTTTCCATTTTGATAAACCTTACAGACAAAATTTCCGACACCAGTAAGCAGAGTGGGAGCCCATTCTTGATTTTCCGGTGCAGTCATCTCAAACAGAACAGAAAAAGCTCCATCTTCCTCTGTGGACGAACCCTCATCGCCTGTGTAGCAAACCACGGGAGGAGTATTCGGCTTATCGCCGTCAAGCGGCAATACCGGATTGCTATATGTAGGATATTCAAAAGTCAAGTCATTCCACGCATCGGCATCGTCCCAGTCGGCCACCATATAATCCACCGTTATCACATCGTCCGGACCGATACGGTTAAGCACCACACAATATTTGTTGCGCTTCACTTGCGGCAAATAAATATCTTTCACCGATTGATTCCCGTTAATACTGTAAGTAACCCTGACCACAAAACCTTTATGTTCCGTATCTGCCGTTCCCCAACTATTCGGATTACCGGAACCATAATAGTTTTCAAACATATAAACCGGAACGGAAAAAAAGTCATTAAACCCCTTCTTTATACTTTCCGGATCTGTTTTATCAAGCAACTCATAATCAGCATCTGTCATTACCTTTGTCACCGGAGAAGAGGTGGTCAGTAATTCGAATGGACTGTTCAAAGAAGGAACTTCTTTCCACACTGCATCTTCCGGATGGAACAGATAATTATATTGAAGCACTCCCAAAAAATCAATGCGTTCGATACTTAAGTTCATGCCAGCTTCCTTAGCGGCAAAATACATGCCCAGCTTACCTACAACCCGTTCCAGTTCAAATTCCACAGTTCCATTCCACATCAGATGTCCGTTATGCGAACCGCCTGCCGTACTTTCTTTCAGATTATTCGGGTCTATTTTCTGAGACTGCTTGACCGCCATCGGAACCGCACCATAACCACGAGCATTGATTTCTCCAAAATAAAACTTTTCCAATTCATCGCGTGTCATATCCTCCCGAAGAGTTGTAGATGGTCTCAGCATTGCATCCTCATTCGCCACCAGGTAGAACCATACATCCTGTACAAGTGCAGAATAAGGCGGTAATTCCAAATCCATCCAAAAAGAGATTTTACCTCCTGCATCCGGATTTAAACCGGTAGTTCCACGATAATACCCAATTTGTTTCTGTCCGATAAAAGCATATACGCGCAAACTCTTTACGGCATTCTCCATTTCAGCCTGTATGTCGGAACCGCCACGGGCATTTACATTCATTTTCACACTGATATTCCCGCCTTCTCCCGTACCGGACACTTTTTCCTCGACACATCCCGCAAGTGCCAGCACACATGCGGCCAACATCAGCCATAGATATATTGTATTTAATGTCTTCATCGTTTTCTCTTTTTAAAATTCCGGTTTCACGTCTACTATGTACCAGTCGGGAACAGTGACCACCGCACCTATAGACTTAAACTCAATGCGGATAGGTATCAGCGCTTCATGTCTGGTCAAGTCTACTACAGGGTTGGCAGCCAGGAAATCGGCCAGATTTACATGAGCGAGGTTCACTCCATTAGCGTCAGTGAGGTCTAAATTCACATTTTCATGATTAGTATGCCTCATTATATTAAAACGTGCCAGCATGGTATGCTTTTCCGCATTATTTTCAGTTTCAGGGTAATAGGTAACAATATTGCCGCATGCCTTATTGTCGAAACCGGTCATAGAAGACAATCCGCTCATGCTCAGCAACGGCCATACCGGAGTGCGGGTAGCGGACTCTACAGGTCCCGTTCCTACTACTTCCACATGGACTTTGTAGTGCGAACTGGCAAAATCCATCTGTTCTTTTATCTGTTGTGCATCACCGGGGATGCTGATTTCTTTGTAAGCATAATACAGAGAGTCATTTCCGACAATCCGTTCGCCACTTATACAGTTTTTATCACAGAATTGGGCAGTTGCCAGACTTTGCCCGTTGCTGACCTCCGTATGATAGGTGTTGCCCACTGTCACAATCCGGTAGTTTCCTATAGGCAGCTTCAACTCTGTGGCTCTTGTTTTTATATCAGCTTCGCTTATCGGATGAGAAGACAGCAACGCACCGTCACTATCAAAAACATACATGTCCACTTTATGAATCTTATCTTGAAAGATTTGGGTTGTACCGTCGCCTACATAACTGAACTCCAGCAGGCAGTTGCCCGGACAGTCACTCATATCTTCTTTGATGCACCCGTTGAGCGAAGCTAAAAACATCAAGGATAGTATGTATTTGGTGTATTTCATATTTTATGTATGTTTCTTAGAATTAGTTGAAAGAGAGAGATGGAAAGGATGTATCAAAACCGGGAACAGTTCCTGTCTCAGTACCTTGTTTTGATACAATCCCTCCGGTTAAAAAATTAGTAGAGATTATTTGCCATATTCAGGTTCTACCGGTACAATTTCCCAGTCCTTTACAGTTACAGTAGCGGTAACACAGATAGTAGGTTCTCCCGGATCCAAATCGGTCAAGTGTTCTTCTGTAAATTCCAGGTCTGTAATCTGATAGATTTTACCGGCTTCCATGGTTACTTTACCATCTTCCGCTGTTTTCAGACCTGTAATCTTTAAGTAGGCAGGATCATAAACGATAAATCCTTCGGCTACAGGGCTCTTGAATTCTGTATCGAACTTAAGAAGCATTTCTTTAGGCTGACCCAGTACATTATAGCCATAACCAGCCAATAAAGCCGTTTCAGCAGTAGTAGTGATTTCTGGACCGGATGTTTCATCATAAAAACATGCAGGTACACTTACCGGGTATCCTCCTTGGTTTGTCTTATCATATAATTCATCACCAACCGGTTCTCCACCCAATGTAAACTGTTGATGTACTCCATTAAGACCGATGTGGGTCAATGCTAACTTGCTATATGCACTATTACCCAAGTTGGTACATGTAAGATTACCGCTCAACTCAATACGGGAAAGCATGGTCGCCAGTTCAACTGTTGCCGTATACATCGTATTGCCATCTGTTGCATCAGTACCATTAGGAACCAAATCAGCTACTTTGCTTGCTAAAGGTGCTGTGGATGCAGCTCCATATTTGTTCATATTCAAAGTTGCTTTTAAAATATCATTCTCCCAGTTTCCTTCAACAGGAAGTGGGGTATCCTCGTTAAAATTGGCAACAGCCGCAATTTTAGTAACTTCAGGACTTACATTGTGATAGACATTGTCACTACCGACCTGTGCATCTTTTACCTCAACAATATTACCATCTGCTTTCAACAGGTAAAGTTTGATATTCTGAGGATTAATAGCTTTATCAGCATCCTCTGTCCACCCGCTTCCGGCTTTTGTCTGTCCATAGCTTCCGGCAGAAATCGTCACGGAAATCTGCTTGGTACCTTTCGTCAAGATATCATTACCTTCATCTTCGTTGCTACATGCTGCGAAAGCCAATCCTGCCAATCCCAGCATAAAATACTTGTTTAACTTCATAAGTTGATAGATTAATTAAATAAAATAGTATTAATAACTCGTTCTATTTGTGTATTCTGTTATATGTTGCTACAAACATGTATCCTGTGGTATACTATAAATCAGCTACCACTCCCGCCAACTGCTCCAGATTTTTTTGTGCCTCCATGCTTCCCGCCTTCAAGGCACGCTCCAGTATTTCTTTCGCCTTGTCATATTGTTTGTCCCTGGCACAGGCAACACCCAGCGCATTCAGAACCGAAGCATCATCCTTCACCTCACAACCCTCCAGCAGGTCTATTGCACCTTTCACGTCACCCTGCTCCATCTTCACACAAGCACCGTTCACCACAGCAGCGGCATTGGCCGGATATGTGCAGGCAGCAGTCAGCATAGCCTCATCATATTCCGCACTGCCCTTCCCATACGAATCTGCCACCATATAGATTTCCTCGACGCTCAGCAGGTCGGGACGGGTTTTCAATAGCTTCTTTGCCTCTTCCAGATTAAAGTTTCTCACATTATATTCTATGCGGTACTCATTACGGCGTAACGGGCCATACATTTCATTCAGCAAACGCTGGTAAATTTCAGGAGGCACAAGATCGCGGATACGTTGTTCACAAAGGTCCTTATCGCCATCACACTCATCGATAATCCTCAGCACGTCGTCAATCTTCAGTAACTGCGGATGTTTCTCCACTTCCTTGCGCAAGCCTTCCCAGTCCTCACCCACACCGGTCACATGCCACAGCGAAGCATCCACTTCCGTATCTTTCTGCGCATACGCAGCCAATGCTTCCGCACGATTCTTCGACAGCTTCAGGTTATACTCCACCGTACCCTCCGGAGAAGCATATCCGGTAATATAAATTCCGGTTATGGTCAAATCGGGATTTGTCTTTACCACCTCGACAGAGCTGCTTACCGTGGCAAGTTCCGATTCATTGTTCTTGAACTTCGGGTCTATGTTGTAACTGTCCTGACGGAACTGCAAACGTGCCACACGCACCTCGTTGCGCACCTTCACAGTCTCTTTCCCGGGCTGCACAAAAGCTGTGGCATACTGCGGCCGGAACAATTGCAGGAACGTATTTTTTACCGGCGTTTCCTCCATGCCGGACCGTGCACACTCCAGACATCCCGTCACCTGCTCGCGCAGCACCAGGCGGCTCTGAGCCATCCAAGGCTCATAGGGCAGAGTCACTGCATATTCCACCTGCTGCGCCTCTCCGTTTTTACGACGCAACGCTATATAAGCGCCATCGGTCTTTGCAGATCCGGTCAGCGCCTTGTCACGGCGGTGTACTTTATCGCGGACACGACCGTCCAACACCACAGAAGGAAGCTCCAGACTCTTACCACCCTCTTTCGCCACCACCACCGGATAAAGACGCACGCTCTCCTGACGCTTCACATGCATCTCCTCTATATCAAGTACAAAGTTCACATGAACCTCACGGCCGTTCTTCTTTATTTCATCATTGACTACGCGTACGCCTGAAAGATGCCCCGTCTGCGCGGAAGCAGGAAGACACGTTCCAAGCAAGAACAACGCACTGCATATCAGTTTGCCATATATCCATTCTTTTCTCATAATGTACTTCCTCCTTTATTTAATAACATATATCAATGATACCGCGGCTTTGGTGACGCTGAAGTACCCTTTGTCATTCTTCTCTTTCCACTCACCGCATTTGGGACAGTCATACTTATCGTAATGGTTCTGTACATAACCTACACCGATGCTCGCTTCCAGGCTCCAGCGGTTGCCCAATATCCACTGATAGCCGTAGGACAAGCCGGCGCCGTAATAATATCCCTCATACCGATAGTCCTTGGTAGTAGGATAAATGCCCAGAGGGAATTTCACGTTGCCCACGTTAAATTGCCCTCCAAGCAGGTGCAAACCAAAGAAGTGTCCGTTAAACGCCTCACACAGCCAATACCGTGCTTCGGGCTGTGCCATCCAGTGTTTCCACTTCTTACTGTCTGAAAATGTAAAAGGATTATAGTTCGCGGAAACATCCAGCGTCCATTTCGGAGCCAGCCGGAATTCGGCACCAAGGTTGAAAGTAGTACTGATGTCATACAGAAGATTCGTCTTCAACGAAATGTCCTGTGCTGACAAAGAAATGCCGATAAACAGGAAAATAATGCAAAGGCTCTTTTTCATGCTCTCCATTTTTATTAAGATATAACTTATCTGTCTATATATTTTATCAGGTTAACATTTCCGTTACTTTGTAGGTAACGGGAAAACAGGAACAAACACACTGCAAGAGACATCTTGCATCAACATAATTAACTGTTGCGGATTATTGGAGAGAGCGAAAAAATACGAGCAGATTTTCTGTGTTAATTTAATATAATACAGACATGAAAGTATTATGCATTTTCCACCAAAGGAAAACACTGTCATTCAAGTCAGTCCGTCTTGTAAGCATATCAAAGGACGGCTTTACTTATTTTTTGGAAAAAAATCTTTTCTTGTTTAATACAAATCTTTTGTTGATATTTGTTGCAATATATAACTCTCCGTTACCTACAAAGTAACGGATAACATTTGTAGTATTATCAAAACATTAATAGACTTAATGTTTTTTATTCAGGCAAATACAAATCATTGTTTATCAAATATATAAGATAATATTTCCTTATTCATATCCCATATTTTATCATCCGAGTGCCTTCTAAAGTAAGTTTCTGTCACTTTAACGGAGGAATGTCCCATTGCATTACTAATAAGTTCTTGTTGATAATTCCGATAATTGGCAATGGTAGCCCAACTATGCCTTGCGGTATAACTTGTCAGTCCTGCAACGCCTTTTATACATTCTCCTAATTTCTTTAAATGATAATTGAAACTACGCAGAGCATTCTGATATTGCCGGTACTCATCCTTTCCCGGATGATGAATGAGAGGGAATAAATAGGGAGAAGTCTTATCGGTATTTCTGAGATTGCGTATAATCTTCATTGCCTCAGCTTCTACGCGTACAGTAAGCCATGCACCCGTCTTTTTACGACGGTACACTATCACGTTGCCATGCAAATCACAATGCCGCAGAAAAGCAATATCTACAAACGGCATTCCACGAAGCATAAAAAGTAATAAAAAAAGCAAGCGCGTAAACTCCAGGCTCTCATCCGCCACAGGTGCATTGAGCTGCCGGAACACATCTTCATCCACAGCACGTTTCACAGTTACCTTTGTTCCCGTATATACTCCCTTGAACAGCCTGGGCTGATAAGGAGCCAGCCCATCGTCTACGGCACGGAAATAAGTGGCACGCAACATCCTCATATACGTGGAAATTGTATTCCAATGAAGCTGACGCTCCAGCAGATACTCTTGAAATGCTTTCAACCACACTGGGGTGACCTCTTCAAAACTGATGGAGTCCTGCTCCATAAAATCCTTGATACGATTCAACGTACTTTGATACACATGCGCCGTACCCATGCGCTGTTCTTCTTTCAACTGAGAGACAGTCATAGCCATATAGGCTGACAAATTTGTTTTATTCATATAGTTTCTACTTTAAAAGTGAGCCATATAAATGCCTAAAGAACAAATTAGTTCAAACGACTATTCTGTTAAAAAAGTACACAGATTACAAACTTTAATACATATCCGGAAGCTTCCCGTTTTTCCGAAATACCGGAATTTATCAAAAATTCGCAACAGCAAGCGTCAGCACGCTGATACGTACGCCTTCTACGTCCCGAAACACATCGGCGCACGTAGTAATGGTAGCTCCGGTAGTCAGTACGTCGTCCACCAACAAGATATGCTTTCCGACAAAACGTTCGGGATAGCGAAGATGAAAGATGCCGTCCACATTCTTCCACCGTTCATAGGCAGATTTGCTTGTCTGCGTTTCCGTATGTTTCTTGCGCACTACGGAAGCAGCATCCAAAGGAATACCCGTAACCGCCGCAACCCCTTTGGCCACACATTCGCTCTGGTTATATCCGCGCATCCGCTGCTTGCGGGGATGCAAAGGAACGGGAACTATGACATCCACATCGCAAAAGAACTCCGAAACAGTCAATTCCGCTGCCATAAAACGCCCCATTGTCTCTCCCAAGTCCTTACGGCCGCCATATTTCAATTGATGCAGTATCCGGCGGAAATCACTGCCCTTATGATAAAAGAAGTAAGAGGTAGCACGTTCCAAAGGAAGTTTTCCCCAGAACATACGTTCCACCGGATTATCCGCACAAAGATGATAATCCGTACGGGGCAAATCCATATTGCATTTCAGACAAATAGCCTCCTCCCCTTCCTGCAGAGGTGTGCCGCACACAACACACTGCCGGGGAAAGAATAAATGAAGAAAAGATAAAAGCCAGGCTTTAAGCGTATTTTCCATAAATTTGGTTTTCATGCCCAAAGGTAGGGACAAATCACCTATAAAAAAGTCTCTCTCCCGATATCAAGGTTTCAAATAGACCACCGTTTTACCGCTACCATACTTACGTATCATCCCCTCCGCAAGGTATCGGTTCAGGTCGGACACTGCCCGATGCTTCACCAAACCCGTTATCGATTCATAATCCGCCCGTGTGATGCATCCGTATTTATCCAAATGCAGCAATAGTTTTTCTTTCCTCTCCTCCTCGCCCATCAAGGAACGGGATACGTACGGTGACGCTTTGCGTTCCAGCTCCATCGTATTGAAACGGTTACGGAATTTGCTCCCGAGACGCAGGTTCACATTCTGAAAATGTACCGACGGCGAACGGATTTCTTTCTTGTCGGTAACCTGACGGTCGCATTTCAGCGATACGGAGAAATAGCCCAACTCGCCCACTTCCACCGTCCAACCCTCGGACAGCCAACTGTATAGTTCGTCCGTAACAGCCTGCAAAGTTCCGTCGAGAATGGCGGGACTGAAACCGGTGGCCTTAGCCACCAACTCACGGAATTTATCGGCGGAGATTGTTCCCCGTGGCAGGATACGGGCATGCAGACGGGGCTCGTTGCGGTTCTCGCCCAAAGGGTCGGGAGTCTGATACAAATCATAGTAAGCACTCATATGTAATAAGGTATTAGATTGGCACTATCAGCCAATACGTTCATAAATAGCAAGATACTGCACCGCCAACCGTAATCCGTCAGACAGATGTCACCCTTGCGTTAAACAGATGTTGCCCTTTCGTTACACAGTTGTCTGACGAAAGGGCAACGGCTGTTTAACGCATTAGCATTCGCAGTCAAAGATAATGATAAATCCACAAGAAACGAATAAATCCTGCAATTCTTCTGCCTGATACCTAAAAATCACCTGTTGCCGTTTATCTTACTTTTACTGTACGCAAAGTAAAAAACCTGAGGCAAAACAGTAAACGAAAGCACAAAACATATCAGGATGCCGCCTACAATCATCACTGCCAACGGCTTTTGCACTTCCGAACCCATTCCTGTGGAGAGAGCGGCAGGAAGCAATCCGGCAGAACCCATTAATGAAATCATCAGCACAGCACGAAGACGGATGCGTACGGCCTCATCTATTGCAAAACCTATATTGCGGCTTTGCTGCAAAAGCGATTTCATCAGTGCCGTGAGCAAAATAGAATTGATAGACACTATTCCAAACAAGATGATAAACCCAATACCCGCCGAAATACCGAACGGAATGCCTGCCACCCAAAGCGAAATAAATCCCCCGATAAAAGCATAGGGCATAGTGCTTGCGGCAATCAGCGTATCTTTGACTGTGCCGAAGTTCATATACAATAAAAAGAGAATCAAAAGCAAAACGGCCGGAACAACTACCGCAAGACGTTTGGTGGCTCGCTGCTGGCTTTCAAATTCGCCTGCCCATTGTATCTTGCTGCCTTCAGGCAAATGCACCAACCTTTCAACTTTGGCTTGCGCCTCATCTATGGTCGACCCGAGGTCCCTGTCCCGAATGGAAAAACCTATCCCCACATACCGGCTGCTTCCTTCACGATAAATAAACGCAGGTCCCGTCACAAACTTAATGTCCGCAATTTCCTTGAGGGGAACCTGCTTGCCATCCATTGTCGGAATAAGAATATCACCTATTTTCTGCTCATCGTTGCGGAACTGCTGTTCAAAACGGAGCATCACGTCAAAGGTACGCTCATTTTCGTAAAACACAGTTGCAGCTTTCCCACCGATAGCCATTTCGATAACCGCCTGGGCATCTGCCATAGACACGGCATATTGGGCCATTTTCGACTCAAGGGGTTTAATCTGCAATTCCGGCAGACCGATTGAGCGGAATACATTTACATCCTCCACCCCTCGGACACCTTTAATGACTCCGGCAACACTATCGGCAGCAGCCTCCAATGTATACAGATCATTACCGAAGATTTTAATGACCAACGCACTTTTTACTCCGGCAACATACTCTTCTACATTGTCCTGAATAGGCTGCGAAAAAGCAAAAATAATTCCCGGATAAACAGCCAAAGAATCTTGCATCTGCTCAATCAGCTTCTCTTTGGACATCTTGCGCTTCCACTCGGATTCGGGTTTGAGCTCGGCGTGAAACTCAATGTTGAAAAAGCCCGTTGCATCTGTTCCATCATTGGGACGCCCTGTCTGTGTAAGAATAAAATCCACTTCCTCAAAACTTTGCAGTTTGGCTTTCATCTCTTTGGTTAGCCGCACGCTCTCTTCGAGATTGACACTGTTAGGCAAAGTGGCGCGAACATAAACCGCTCCCTCGTTCATACTCGGAATAAATTCCGTGCCCCAAAACATAAACCGAAACAGGGAGATACCGAATAAAAGTACGAATGCGGCAACGGTTGCTTTCCTATGACGCTTAGTGAAGTAATAAAACGAAATGAGCCATCCCTCCAATGCCTTTGCAGCCTTGTTGTTCCTCTCTCTTATCGGTCTTGAGAACAACACCTTGCACATAACAGGGACATAAGTAAGCGACAATAGCAAAGAGCCGAGAAGAGCATACCCAAGCGTAAAAGCCAGCGGAGAAAACATCTTTCCTTCCACTTTCTGAAACGAGAAAATAGGGAACAGCGCCACCACCAGAATAATCTGGGCAAAGAAAATATGAGAAGCAACCGAACCGGCACTCTTCTTTATAAGCCCGCTTTTGGCATAACGGCCGAAATACTTTCCCCTCTCCTGCGATTTTTGCAGGAGCGCAACGAAAACCACCTCTGTTATCACCAACGTACCCTCCAGCAACAGCCCGAAATCCAAAGCCCCCATCGAAATCAGATTGGCGGGCAGCCCTTGTATCCGAAGCATCGTAATTGCAAAAAGAAACGACAGAGGGATGACTGAAGCCACAATAACCGTGGTACGCCAGTTGAACAGAAACAAGAACACGATAAATGACACAAGCAGAACCCCCTCCAGCATATTTCCGATTACAGTGTGCACAGTAGCATCGACAAGCCGAGTTCTGTCCATAAAGGGCACTATCTTTATATCCTCAGGCAAAATTCTGTCGTTAAGTTCTGTGATTTTATCCTTAAGACGCGCGATGACTTCGCTCGGGTTCTCACCACGGAGCATTATCACGATGCCTTGTACCACATCATCATCGTAATTGAGCCCAACCTGCCCTTGGCGCGGTTTTGCAGATACGGATACCGTGGCAACTTCTTTAACCCGAATCGGCGAACTGCCTTTGGTGGTAATCAATAGGTTTTCAATATCCTCAACGCTTTCCAATAGTCCCAAACCACGGACCACATAGGCTTGCGCCCCCTTCTGTATTACATCGCCGCCCACATTGATATTGCTTCTCCCTACAGCCTCATAAACATCAAGAGGAGAAATATCGTAATTGGCAAGTTCCACCGGATTTACACGAATTTCGTACATTTTCTCCTCGCCGCCGAAAGTAGCAATCGTTGCAATGCCCGGCACAGCCAAAAGCTCCCGTTGCACTACCCAGTCGTTAACGGCCGAAACCTCGCGGATGGGCAGGTCACTCTTAAGTATGTATCTGAAGATTTCCCCGGTGGCTCCACTTGGCGGTTCAATTGAAAGTTCCACGCCATCCGGCAGGCTCAACTCCTGTATACGGTTCGAAGCATACTGCTGAGCATAAAAATCATCTACACCGTCCTCAAATAGTACATTGACAACCGCCAGCCCGAATAAGGATGTGGAGCGCACATCCGTTTTCCGAGGAATGGTATTAAGCTGTTGCATTATGGGAAGCGTAACGAACTTCTCTACCTCTTCGGCACTGCGTCCGGGCCATTGGGCAATGATTTTCGCCCGCGTATTGGTCACATCGGGATAAGCCTCAATGGGAGTATTCTGGTAGCAGGCAATTCCCGCCACAAACAGAACTCCCGTCATAAAAAGGATAAACACATGATTCTTAAGGGAAAATCCTATGATGTTTTCTATGAACTTATGCATCGTTACTTCCCTTTTATTTCGTTATACATCAGCAGTTGGTTCTTTATAACGACCTCTTCACCCGCCTTAATTCCTTCGGTAATATAGGTAAAGTCATTATGCCGGGCGAAAGGGGTGATCTTCCGAATCCCGAAAGTCTTATCGCCAACAACTACATAGTAACCGTTATTGTCGAAAATCACCGCACTGCTCGGAACCGCTACCAGTTCCAAATTCGAATCATTGAACAATTTTACCACCACAGGCATTTCCGGTTTAAGCTTCAATGCCGGGTTAGGCAATGTGATTCGCACCTTCAATGCTTTGTCCTCGGAGTCGAAAACCTGTGAGAGGAAATCTATCTTACCCTTGAAAACCTCTGCTGGATAGGCCACGGATGTAATTTCAACGCATTGCCCCTCGTGTACAAATTGCAAATTTCCGGCATAGACATTCGCTACAACCCACACTGTCGATAAATCGGCCATCGAAAACAGCGGTCCGCCACTTTCCGGGAAAGAGGTTCCCGGATTGCAGTATTTCCCGATTACATAGCCGCTCATCGGGGCTTTTACGGAAAAGACGCCGTTATCCTGATTTTCGCCATAAAGAACAAAATCTGACTGCAACTTCCCGACTGTCGAACGAGCTTCGACAAGCTCTTTATCGGTTGCCATCCCGCTCTCGTGCAAGGACTCCACACCTTTAAGATTCTGTCGGGCCACGGCAAGTTCCGATTGCAAAGAACTCAATTCGACCGAACGTATATCTACCATCCTTTTACCTTTTTCTGCATAATCGCCAAGTGAAAAGTAGCTTTTCACGACTACACCGCTTACTAAAGGTGAATAGCTTATCGTACGGTCGGAATCAACAACTACTTTTCCGGCAAGGGTAAACTCCTTCTGCAACCGCTTCAACTCGGCTTTTGCTGTCAGCACTTCCTGCAAAAAAACGTCCGAAACGGTTTCCCGGGTCGGCAGACTGCTCCGGCTGTTCTCTCCGCAGCTTGCCAGCAACGGTAGTAAAAGATAAATTATTCTCTTCATCATTCGTTATTTTATAGTTTGTCCTATTGCAAATTGTAAGCGTTCAAATTGAAGCCTCAGCTCTTTCCGGCTCCGCAACAACACCTCTTTCGAAGCATGATAGCTATCCATGAAATCCATATACTCAACCATCGATATATTTTTCATCAACAGATTCTTTGTATACACATCCGGCATCTTGTCCATCTCGCTTTGTATGGAACGATTCACACCGTTCTCCTCAAGAAAAGAGTAAACGGCTTTGTAATTTTCCAGGCATTCAATAATTTCATTCCGTATATTATTCCGTTCCTGCAACACCAAAATTTCATTCTGCCTAAGTCTGAACCGTGCACTCCTTATAGCTCCTTTATTACGATTGAAAACCGGTAATTGCACTCCTATTCCCACACCGAAGAAGTTATCCCACACGCCTCCGGCACGGTCATACTTTACTCCCAAGCTAATGTCGGGTATCGCCAATGCCTTTTGATAAACGATATCTTTACGGTGATATTCAGCCCGCAGTACTGCCGCAGCCAAATCGGGACGGGATGCCAAAGCCGTTTCCATAAGCATGGCAGGATCCAATGTAAGAGGAGATGGAAAGTCAACCTGCTCCTCGGCAACGATCACCACGACCGAAGGTTCCAAAGCAAGCAAATTCTTTATGTTCTTTTGATGTGCATTATACTCGGTCCGTACCTCGTTCATTTCTCCGTTTACTGCAAACAGCGCCGTTTGCAGCCTCAACAGTTCATTTCCGGTTACATTCCCCGTTTGATACTGCGCCCGATATCCGGCAACAACCTTTTCGAGAAGAGTCTGCCGACTCTCGATAACCTTAAGCAGATTTTGTAGATATACAAGCTCGGCTATCGAGATATGAAGTTCCATTTTCAGACTTCGCAACAGCTCTTCAAACTGCCTTACGGTTATCTCCTTATCTATTTTTTCAACTTCCGCCAACTTTATCCTGCGCGCCGAAAGCGAAACCATCTGAGAGAGTTCGAGCGAAAACTGCTTGGGACTGGCAACCGCGCCTCCGTACTCATCAGTCCCCCGCCTCTTCCAAAAGTTGATATCACCGACGGATAATTCCGGATTGTCCCAAACTGTTGCTTCGGCAATGGCAGCATCGGCTATCGAAACATTCATCCGTTCGGCAATAAGTGCCAAGTTCTGTTTCAGAAACATAGCCTCTATCTGGTCGGAAGACAATCTAATTTGCCGAGCCGGTACAGATACACCAATAAAAGAGATAAAAACTATGAGCAGCAAACGTATCATAAACATTGTTTTTTGCGGGCAAAAATAGCCATAAGCATAGTCTTACATCATTAGAAAACACTTATAAATCAATTAGAAAATCATTAGAAACCCATCTCTTACAAAAAAATCATCTACCTTTGCAACATATGGCTAAAATACTTGTTATAGAAGATGAAAACCGTATGGCCGAATTGCTCAAACGCGGTTTGGAAGAGTCCGGACACACGGTTGGCACGGCAACCAATGTATCGGAAGGGTTGAGAATGTTTGCCTACGAAAAACAGGATATCATCATTTCAGACATAATGCTGCCCGACGGCAGTGGGTTTGATTTATGCCGCGATATCCGACGGCAAAACGAAACTGTGCCTATACTGATACTTACCGCACTCGGTACGACAGACGACAAACTCGAAGGATTCGATTCGGGAGCGGATGACTATATGGTCAAACCTTTTGACTTCCGAGAACTGAATGCACGCATATCAATCCTACTGAAGCGCTGCCAAATACCCACAGTAGAGTGCATAGAGTATGCAGACCTCAAGGTATATCTCAGGACAAAGTCCGTTTCGCGAAACGGACAGTCCATTATACTTACACCGAAAGAATATAACTTACTCCTCTTTTTTGTCCAAAACCCGGAAAGAATCCTAACCCGTACCGAAATAGCCGAAAAGGTATGGGACACCCATTTTGATACCGGAACAAACTTCATCGATGTTTATATAAACTATTTGCGAAAAAAGATAGACAAAAATTTCAACACCAAACTAATCCATACCAAACCGGGAATGGGATTCATATTCAGCTATGAAAATCCGTACTAAACTAACGCTCCGATATCTGTTTGTTACGGCATTACTTGTAATCGCCGTCTTCTTTGTGCTCGAAGAATTGCTCTTTCCACAAGCAGGCTACGATATGCTCCATATTCTAAATACACGCCTGCTTGCGGTATGGGCGGTTTCATTCGGGTTGTTGTTTGTCATCGGCTATTTCATGGCACGCAGCGTACTAAAACCAGTATCGGAAATTGTAAAACAAGTTGAAGCCATCACCGCTTCCAATCTCAGCAAGCGTGTGGAAGTAGAAGACCACAAAGACGAAATAGGAGAACTTGCCCGAACGTTCAACAAAACGCTGGACCGCCTTGAAGAATCATTTGAAGCCCAAAAGATGTTTATCAGTAATGTTTCGCACGAACTGCGGACTCCAATGGCTGCACTGATTGCCGAACTCGAACTTTCTCTTTACAAAGAGCGCTCAAGCGAAGATTATAAAAAAGTGGTTGAAAATGCGCTTTCCGATGCCCGTAATATTGAGAAACTATCCAACGGACTAATGGATTTGGCAAAGGCAAGCTACAATACAGAACAAATAAGCATGTCGGCAATACGTCTTGACGAAGTGCTATTGGATGCCAGTGCCATGGTGATGAAAGCCCACAGCGGCTATAATGTTGACTTAAGGTTTGAAGACGATACCGAAGATGACGGAATGGTCACTATTCGTGGTAATGACTATCTGCTTCGGACAGCATTTGTGAACCTTATCGAAAATAATTGCAAGTTCTCATCTGACCAAAGTTCAACGGTACAGATTTCGTTTTCCAAACATAAGGTACTTATCCGTTTCTCCGATACCGGCATCGGCATTCCCGAAGAAGATATGGAGCATCTGTTCGAACCTTTTTACAGAGGCAGGAACCGGGATTTCTCACAAGGAAACGGTATTGGAATGGCATTGGTAGAGAGAATAATCAAACTTCACAAAGGTGCAATTTCCGTTTATTCACACCATGACAAAGGTACGGTATTCACCCTTATTTTCGATTATCTTCAGTCTGACTGAATCTGTATTTGCACTGCATGATATTAATAATGTCCCAGCATATATCATTTATGTTCAAAAATGCAGGAATAGGTATATTTTGTCCGTCAAAAGGCAAGACAGATAATAATTTTTGCCTTACATTTACAATGGGTTAAACACGGTTATCCCCACCGGAACGGATGGACGAACAACTACTTATTAATATACCAAACAAAAAACATGAAAAAAAGTATCCTATTTATCACGAGTTTTTTCCTCTGCGTTTTCTGTCTGAAAAGCAATGCGCAACAAAGCAGGCCAGAGGTTACCTGGGAGAATATGGAAGGCGTCACAGTACCCATTCCGCCGCAAGTACACCCCCGGCTTTATGTACGCTCCGCCGATTTGCCCGATTTAAAGAAACGCATGGAACACCCGCATGTAAAGGAAGTTCTGGCTACCCTGAACAAATTGGGCAAAGACCGTACCCCCGAAGAAGAGGCAAAAGTCAAGGACAGAGGGTTCCGCTACTACTTTGAAATGCGTGGCGTGACCAGCCGCGTACAGGTGCAGGCACTCGACTATCTGGTGTATGGCGACAAGAAACAGGCCAGAAGCGCCATTACCGCCATGCTGGACACGCTTCAGAACGTCAATTACGGAACAAAAGGTGATTTGTCGCGTGCCAGCGGTGTGATGCTCACCTGCGGTGCAATGGTATATGACTGGTGTTACGACCAGATGAAAGAATCCGAAAAGAAAGCTTACATAGAATCTTTCATCCGCATAGCCAAAACAATGGAATGCGGCTATCCCCCACGCAACAACGAACCGATTGCCGGGCACTCCAGCGAATGGATGATACTGCGGGACATGCTTTCTGCCGGCATAGCCATCTACGATGAATATCCGGACATGTACAACCATGTAATAAAGATGATGTTCAAGGATTATCTGCCTGTGCGAAACTACATCTACTCCGGGCATAACTACCATCAGGGAACGAGCTACGTAAATGTACGTTTCAGCAACGACCTCTTCTCGCTCTGGATTCTGCAACGCATGGGCGCAGGAGCCATATACAACCCGGCGCAGCAGTTTGTCTTGTACGACTTCCTCTACCGCCGCCGTCCCGACGGGCAGGTGATGCCGGCCGGCGATACGAATCCCATCAGAAAAAACATGCCGTCCTACTCACTGCCTGCCATGCTGGCTTCCAGCTTCTACAAAGACAGCTATCTGGCATACGAGTACGAACGCAAACCCAACATCGAACGCCACTGCCTCATCTTCGACATTTTGTGGAGAGACTTGGATTTGAAGGCCAAAGCTCCCGATGACCTGCCGCTGACACGCTATTCGGGAAGTCCTTTCGGCTGGATGATAGCCCGCACGGCATGGGACGAAAACAGCGTGATTGCCGAAATGAAGATAAACGAACAGTTTGTCGGCAACCACCAGCACTTGGACGGCGGCTCTTTCCAGCTCTATTACAAAGGCCCCCTTGCCATCGACGCGGGAGCCTATCAGGGAAGTTCCGGCGGATACAACAGCCCGCACAACAAGAATTTCTTCAAACGTACCATCGCACATAATTCGCTGCTGGTATATAATCCCGATGAAAAATTCGCCTGCTGGAACAAGACCGAATTTGCAACCAATGACGGCGGACAACGCATGCCCGGCGACCGCTGGGAAACCTGCCGCTCGTTCGAGCAATTGCTAAGCAAAGACTACACAACCGGCAAAGCCCTGGCGCACGGATTCGGGCCTGATGCCTGCAAACCCGACTACTCCTATCTGAAAGGCGACATCACGCAAGCCTACACGGATAAAGTAAAAGAGGCGAAACGCTCCTTCGTCTTCCTGAACCTGCACGCTGCCGAAGTGCCCGCCGCACTTATCGTATTTGACAAAGTTGTGTCTTCCGACCCCACATTCAAGAAATTCTGGCTGCTGCACAGCATTGAAGAACCCACGATAGAAGGCAACCGTTTCATTGTCCGGCGCACCAAAAACGGCGATACCGGAATGTTGCAGAACCATGTATTATTGCCCGAAGCCGGAAATGCACAGATAGAAAAGGTGGGTGGCAAAGGAAAAGAATTCTGGGTATTCGGAACCAACTACCCGAACGACGCACTGCCCAACCGCCCCGATGATGCCAACGAACGGGGAGCATGGCGCGTGGAAGTGTCTCCTGCCGCACCTGCCACCGAAGACTGCTTCCTGAACGTAATGCAGGTTGCGGACAACACCTGCAAACGGATGCACGACGTAAAACGCATTGATGCGGAGAAAGTGGTAGGCGTACAGATAGCCGACCGGGTCGTTACCTTCAGCAGAGACAGCCGGCCTCTGTCCGGCAAAGTCGATATGAAAGTAGACGGAAACGCTGCCATGAAATTTGTCATCACCGACCTCATTCCGGGAACATGGCAAATAAAGAAAGACGGGAAGGTATATATCCCTGCCATGGAAGTACGTTCGGACGACGGCATCCTTTCTTTTGAAGGCACTGCCGGTCATTACGAATTTCTGCGCTAAACGGATATTCTAAATAATCTGCCTGGCTATCCAGGCACAGGCTTCTGCATCGGCCAGCGCATGGTGATGTTGCTCTAACCGGTAACCGCACCATGCCGCTACCGTATGCAGCTGATAATCGGGCAGTCCCTTAATGGCACGGCGTGATGCCTGCAAAGTACAACGGAAATCATAATCGGGATAATCCATGCCGTACATGCGGAATACCGCTTTCAGGCAACTCTCATCGAACGCTTTATTATGCGCCACTAACGTCAGTCCCTCGATGCGTGGTGCTATTTCCTGCCATACGGCCGGAAAGACAGGCGACCGGGACGTATCCGCCAGGGTCAGACCGTGCACACGGGTATTCCAATAAGTATAATACTCCGGTTCGGGACGAATCAGACTGTAATAGCTGTCTGCAATTTCTCCATTCCGCACAATGACTACACCGACACTGCATACACTGGTGCGCTGTTCATTGGCCGTTTCAAAATCTATAGCGGCAAAATTCTCCATGAAGCGATTCTTTTACGATATTTCCAAAATATTTTAAAAAAGTTTCAATCAACTGTAAACCAAAATATTAAACAGCCGTTTATAGGGTTTTCCGAACATAGGAAAAGTACCGAAAGCGCTTTTAAAGCACCCGTCCGTTCCGGCATGTTGTAACTTCGCACTGTGATCACAAAGATATATGATTTTGAAGTAACAACCATCTAAAACAAAAAAGATTATGGCATTCCGTTATGTAGTTAAAAAGAGAGTTTTCGGTTTCGATAAAAGTAAGTCGGAAAAGTATGTAGCCGCTTCGTTCTCCATTGGAGAAATCAGCTACGACAGATTGTGCGACCAGGTTACGAAAGAGGGTATGGCTCCGCGCGGCGTTGTAAAAATGGTTATGGACGGACTGATTGATGCGCTCAGCACTTACGTCAGTCTCGGAGCGACCGTGAAATTAGGAGATTTCGGCACTATCCGCCCGGGACTGAACTGCAAAAGCCAGAGCGAGGCAAAAGATGTAACCGCCGACAGCATCTACCGGCAGAAACTGATCCTCACTCCGGGAAAAAGGCTGAAAGATATGGTAAAGAGCTCCGGAATAACGCGTATCTCGACCAACGGCGAGGAGATTGCTACAAGTGGCGGCAATAACGGCGGCAGTGGCAATGGCGGAGAGGAAGAAAATCCGCTGGGATAAAACCTGCAGGCTGACTTAAAAAACAACCTGTCTATAACTGAGGCTGCATCGTATGAACAGAGTATCATACGGTGCGGCCTTTTTATATGAATAGATTTTACTATCTTTGCCTACTGCAACCATTAAAGCTTTAAAATATGGAACATCCTCTTTCTCAATTCAGATATTGTCCGAAATGCGGTTCGGAGCATTTCGAAATTCATAATGAAAAATCAAAACAATGCAAGGATTGCGGTTTTGTCTACTATTTCAACTCCTCCGCCGCTACCGTCGCCCTGATATTGAACGGACGGAACGAATTATTGGTGTGCCGCCGCGCCAAAGAACCGGCCAAAGGGACACTCGATTTACCGGGCGGCTTCATAGACATGGCGGAAACCGGTGAAGAAGGCGTTGCGCGCGAAGTGAAAGAAGAAACGGGAATGACAGTGACACAAGCCGAATACCTGTTTTCATTACCGAACATCTATATCTATTCGGGATTTCCCGTGCATACGCTGGACCTGTTTTTCCGCTGTACGGTAGCCGATACCCTGCATTTCGAAGCAATGGACGATGCGGCGGAAGTCTTCTTCCTTCCGCTGAAAGACATCCACCCGGAAGATTTCGGGCTGGGCTCCATCCGTAAAGGCCTGCAAATGTTCCTGGCGGGTATATCCTAAAAAAGCCAAACAAGTGGAACATATTCAAACCAAAACCCGTATTTTTGTAAAAAAGCCCTATTCTATAACCACCGAAGATGAAACATAAAATTTATCGCATAGTATGCACCGCGCTTTGCTGCGCACCTTTGCTCGCCACGGCACAGACGGGCGGGAAAATCACTTCGCCGCAACAGCTGTATGAGGAAGGAGAAAGTCTGTTCCGGCAAAAGGCATTTGCCGCAGCCATGCCTCCCCTACAGGCTTTTATAAAACAAACCGATGCGGAAGGCGCCCCGGTATCCGCTGCCGGCAACAAAGAAGAAGCCGAATACATGCTGGTATGCGCCGAATATGAACTAAGAACCCCCAATAGCATAGAGTTGTTGCGGGAGTATCTCGATACGTATCCCGACACTCCCCACGCCAACCGTATCTGCGCCCTCATAGCGTCCGCCTATTTCTTCGAGGGAAAATATGACGATGCACTCGCCATGTTCAATTCATCCCGGCTCGACCTCCTGAGCAATGAAGAACGGGATGACATGACCTACCGCCTGGCAACCTGTTACCTGAAAACCGGAAATGTGAAAGAAGCCGCCATCTGGTTCGAGACATTGCGAAGCACCGGTTCCAGATATACAGCAGACTGTACGTACTACCTTGCATATATCCGCTACTCACAGCAACGGTACGACGATGCCCTCAACGGCTTCCTCAGCCTGCAGGAGAATGCAAAATACGAGGCGCTCGTACCTTATTACATCGCGGAAATATATCTGATTAAAAAGAATTATGACAAAGCGGAAATTGTTGCGCAAAACTATCTCTCGGCTTACCCCAACCAGAAATATACGGGAGAGATGTACCGCATACAAGGTACAGCCGATTATCATTTCGGCGAGTACCATGAAGCAATAAAAGCTTTCGGCAGCTATCTGAAAGACAACGCGGAGCCTGCCCCAAGAAGAGATGCGCTTTATATGCTGGGAATGTCCTACTACCGGACGGGTGTCTACTCGCAAGTTCCGGTTACCCTGGGCGAGGTGACTGCAAACAAAGATGCGCTTACACAAAACGCATATCTGCACATGGGATTGGCTTACTTGCAGCTTGCCGACAAGAACAAGGCGCGTATGGCATTTGAACAGGCCGCCGCATCCGATGCCGATTTGAAAATAAAGGAACAGGCATCCTACAATAACGCTCTCTGCATTCACGAAACATCCTACTCTGCTTTCGGCGAGTCGGTTACGGTATTCGAGAACTTCCTGAATGAGTTTCCCAACTCCGCATACGCCGATAAAGTAAGCAGCTACCTGATAGAGGTGTATATGAACACGCGCAGCTACGATGCCGCACTCAAGTCCATTGAACGCATTACGCATCCCGGCAGAGCCATTTTGGAAGCCAAGCAGAAGATTCTGTTCCAGTTGGGTACCCAATCCTTTGCCAATACCCAGTTTGAGCAGGCAATCGGCTGCTTCAACCAAAGCATTGCCTTAGGCGGGTATAACCTGCAAACAAAGACCGATGCCCTTTATTGGCGAGGTGAATCCTATTACCGGCTGAACCGCATGCAGGAAGCCGCCCGTAATTTTAACGATTATCTGTCCCTTACCCCACAGAAGAATACGGAAATGTATGCCCTTGCCTACTACAATCTGGCATACATAGCTTTCCATAAGAAAGATTATGCAACGGCGCAAGACCGTTTCCTGAAATTCATCCAACTGAGAAAGGCCGGAGACGCAACCGTTCTTGCCGATGCGTACAACCGTGTCGGCGACTGCTACATGCAGGTCCGCCGCTTCGACGAAGCCAAACAGTACTATACCCGGGCAGAAAATC
>OCHN01000873.1_pt1 | contig 28054 bp, 32 predicted proteins | sample 1538911 | NCBI WGS metagenome assembly OCHN01 (sample SAMN04571736, study PRJEB22368) | human gut metagenome | biome: human gut; material: stool | host: Homo sapiens | place: Luxembourg | collected 2013-01-11 | reverse complement strand
GGACTCATTATCATCACATCTGGATTGAGAGCTATGATACGCTCTATGTTGGGTGCCATGCCGTCGCCACAATCCATTATCGAAGGTAATGTGCCTTTGTAGGTAGGAGAGGTGCGACGCTTGATGTCGGGGATGTTGATATATTTAAGGTCGCAAACGCCTGCTACAGCAGCCTGGCAACCAAGATATTCCATTAGCTGACAATGCAGGGTGGTGAATATCAGCGCCTTGCGATAAGGCTTGTTGTTGTCGATGCGGAGAGTCTGCAGAGTTTTGCCCTTATGCCAAGGGTCGGCAATTGTGACATCAGTATGGTCTGAGTATCTGACCATGGTGAGCAAGGTGGAATATTTCAGACGTATGGTGTCGCCATCCACAGCCACAGGCTTGCTCTGGTTTGAGCAAGCCTGCAGAAGAGAGAATGCCACGAAGGCATATATATATATAATAATGTGTCGCATTAAGATATACTAATGTGATGTCTTATTTCAAATGAAATATCAAGCTCTTATTTCTGATAGTAAGAATCGCAAACGATGGTGCCAGGGTTTACACCGCAGTCGTAGGTGCCAAGGAGTATGCCAGCTGAAGTATAGCGGTAGAGTTTGCAGTCGGCTGTGTAGTCTGCTTTGCCAGTATCAGGATTCTTGGTGTGCGAAGTGATGAATACATCGCCATTTACTGGGTTTACAGTGAGGCTGTAAGGAGAGAAGATGTCAGGATTAGTAAGGAAAGTGGTAGTCTGACCATTCTTGAGGTTGTATACTTTGTATTCTTTATCGCCACCAAAAGGAGCATTAATCATATAAAGCTGATCTTTGTAAGAATCGTACGCCATCATAGTTGCGTTGCCGATAGTAGAGAGCTGACCATCTTTGAGCATCTGCACGGTAGCAGGCTTGTCTGCATAGTTGCCCATGCTGAGGATGAAGATTGCACTGCCTGCGTTGATAATATCTACAGGATTGTCTACAACCTCGATATCCTGATTCTTTGCCAAGGTGCTTGCATTGAGCTCAACAACATTCTTGTTGTAGGTGTAGTCAGGGTTGAAAGAGTTGCAAACGTAGAGTTTGTTGCCTGCAACAGCGATTCCTTCGAGGTTTGCACCAACCTTTTCACTCTCGCCAGCGATAGTGCGAGTGGTCATATCAATCTTGTAAACCTTGCCAGTGTATGACGAAACATAGAGGTAGTTAGAGCCACTTTCGTAAGCAAGTTCGCGAGGGTTGTCAATGCTAACAGCTACATCTGCCTTCTTTGTAGTGGTGTTGACGAACTCTACGCGGTTTTCGTCGGCAACAGCAATACAGAGCACAGAGTCGCCAACGATGAGAGCATCGTTAGGTGTGCCACCCAATGAACGACCGTTTACACTCTCGAAGATGTTGCGAGTCATGCTGTATGTACCCTTGGCAACGTCGTAGCCAAGGAAGTCGAGTGTACCATTTATTTGGCTATAGTAGCTACCCTCGTTTATTACATAAACTCCATTCTGAACGATGGTTGCAGGTGGAGGACATGTTGGGCAGTCATCGTCGTCGTCACAAGATGTGAACGAAATTGTAGCAGCCATCAAGACTGCGATAGATAAAAGATACTTTTTCATGTTTGTATAAATAATAATTATGTTGTGGTTGTTAATGTCTTTGTGGTTATTTGAAAGCGGCTTCTAAGCTTATTCTCCAGCTTCTGCCAGGCATGGGGTAGTGGGCCACAAGGTCGTATTGCTTATTGGTGATGTTGAGCATCGAGGCTGTGGCTTTGAAATGAGTCTTGCCGATATTGAAACGGCGACTGATGTTGACGTCCATCTCTGCAAAGCCGGGGATGCCTGTGCCACGACTATGCTCGTTAGTTGTCCAACGTTTAGACATTCCATCAATAGTGACAGCGATATCAGCCCAAGGATTCTTCCAAGCCAGGGTAGTTGCGAAGGTATTGACAGGAGTGTATGCAATCTGGTTGTTGTAGTATGGCGACTGCGGATTGCTTCTGTTTTGTGCCTTCTGCAGAGTGTAGTTGGCTGATAGCAAGAGTGTATGCCGATGGTTGATGGTCCAAGCGATGTTGCTTGTGGCATCAATGCCGAGAGTGCGCACCTTAGCAAGATTCATCATTCGCCACACGAACATATTAAACGGAATAGCTATTATCTTGTCTTCGACATTTGATATGTAGCCGTCGATGGTGGCTGCGATGCGAATGGAGCCTATTGACGAAGCTATGTGGGTGTCGCTAACCAAACCGATATTCCATTGCGATGAGCGTTCTGGCTTGAGGTCGGTGGAGCCTATGTGGTAATAATATAGCTCGTTGAAAGTAGGCATGCGCAATGAACTCTTCCAAAACATTCGCGCCATGAGCTGTCCTTGCGGAAGGATGTTGTACGACAAGCTAACGGAAGGCATAATGCGATTCTCGTGGTTGTGAGATTTGTCGTTATCGTCCCAACAGTTTGTCCATAACACTCGAGCTATTGCCGTTAGGCGGCTATTTGAATATTTTGCCGAGATGGTTTGCCATAAAGAGTTGCGCGATGGCGACTGCCATTGAATCATGGTGGTGTTGAGATTATTGTGGGCGAAATCGACAGAATAGTCGAACGAAAGATTTCGCCATGGTGCATACAGCATAGCAGCCGAACCATAATATTCTCTTTGCCAATAGCTTTGGCTTGTGTTGCCACCCGAAGGTACGCCAACCCTATACGCCGATTCTGACCACGACACCTTGGCATTAGCCATCAAGGAAAGCGATGAAGAGAGAGTGGAGCGTAGCGACGACTGAACAAAGGCATTGCGCTCACGCAAATGCTCATCGTTGTCTTGAGTATACATGCGCACTATGCCTGGCAATTGCCGATTGTTGTCGTAATAATAAGCCTTGGCAGACAGAATGCTATTGGCGTTAAGGTGCCATCGAGTGCCCAGTTCTATGCGTCCTGCATCCATACGCGAGTTTTTACGATGCTCTTTGGTTATGAGTTTAACGTTTTTGAGCGTGAATGGATAGTTGTTGTCGGAATGCAGATAGCTTGCTGAGAGGTCGAGCATAGCCTTGCCCAAAGGTTGAGCTATCTTGAAGCTCGGACTAACTGTGCCCCATGAGCCAACGCCAAGGCGAGCCATAGCAAAGGCAGAGTCGGGAATAGTCTCTATGTATAATGCTGCTGGCGAAGCTGCATTACGAGCTGGCACAAAGATGTTGTCAGCATCGCCAATGGCAAGAGTCATGCTGCGCGTGTTGTCGGTATCAAATCGCGAAAGATCTATTTCGCCTGTTTGGCAATCGCTGATAGCCATACCATCGTAGACAACTCCAGTATGTCGAGCACCAATACCACGCACCGAAACCGTCTTCATTCCTCCAGCACCACCATAGTCGCGAACTGTGATGCCCGACAGGTGCTTCAAAGCTTCGGCCATAGAACCAATGCCAAGAGCTGACATTCGCTCTGCCGACAGTTGCTGAACGGGAGTAGAGGCTTTGAAGCTTGATTTTTTGGCAATAGCCGTTACCTCCACCTCACGAAGCGAGATGGAGTCAGACTGAGCATAGGCATTATCAATGCCCACAACAGCCAAACTTGCTATTATGGTTGCTATCTTCCTCATTCTTCCTCGAGAAACGGAATTGTGTCAAGGCAAAAGGCAGGTATTCTGACTTACGGCACCAACAGAAGCCTTCCCAAACGTGCAAAGCGCTCAGTGACTGTATGTTGTCTGTTGGCATAATGCCGCTCACAGCAGCGGGACTGTCCGAGAATTTCGCTCGGTTCCCTATTAATCTCGCAGCGGAGAACCTAATGCGTGGGCAAAGGTACAAAAAAAAAGCTATTTCGGTTGCTTGTTATTGAAAAAAGTGCTAAATTTGCAATCATTGGAATCTACACACCATAATGATATGTATAAACAATAAAGAAAAAATAATAACCTAAACATTAAACCTAAATTATGCAAGAGAAACTGAAAGAAGTCTTATCTGGCGACTTCAACATCAGGAAGTTTGTTTTGTTTGCCGTTACGGCACTCATTACTCTTATTGTATGGAACTTGCCAAGTTCAGCGTTTGGCATTGAGGGGCTGACCATAGTTCAGCAACGCGTTATAGCCATATTTGTGATGGCTGTGCTATTGTGGCTCACTGAGGCTATTCCGGCATGGGCAACGTCGGTGACCATTATCTTTGTGTTGCTGTTCTGCGTTTCCAATTCGTCGTTCAAGTTTTTGCAAGGCGACGGAAGTGAGTATGGACAGTTGCTCGACTCTGTGGGTATCATGGCAAGTTTTGCCGACCCTACAATCATCCTGTTCCTTGGCGGTTTTATCCTTGCCATTGCCGCTACTAAGAGTGGATTGGACGTGCTCATGGCAAGAACCTTGATTAAGCCTTTTGGCAACAAGAGCGAAATAGTTTTGTTGGGCTTTATCCTCATCACAGGCGTATTCTCGATGTTTATCTCTAATACTGCTACTGCTGCGATGATGCTCACATTCTTGACCCCTGTGTTCAAGGCATTGCCACCAGAGGGAAAAGGACGTATTGCCCTGACTATGGCTATTCCTATCGGAGCCAACTTTGGCGGTATGGGAACTCCTATTGGAACACCGCCTAACGCCTTCGCCTTCAAGGTGTTGAACGACCCTGCTGGCTTGGATATGGGCATTGGCTTTGGACAATGGATGGCTATAATGGTGCCATTGGTAATAGTGATGTTGCTATTGGCATGGTTTATCTTGCTTAAGATGTTTCCATTCAAGCAGAAGACTATCGAACTTACGATAGAAGGAAATGTAAGCCACAATTGGCGTACTGTAGTGGTAGCGATAACCTTTGCTGTAACTATCATCCTTTGGGTGTTCGGTAAGCAGTTTGGTATCAATGCCAACACTACCGCCATGCTTCCAATAGCTGTGTTTGCATTCACAGGCGTTATCACGGCCAAAGACTTGCAGAATATCGACTGGGCTGTAATTTGGATGGTAGCCGGTGGTTTTGCTCTCGGTATGGCTATGAATGGTACAGGCTTGGCAGAGAATGCTATCAAGAGTATTCCTTTCGGTTCACTCAACCCAATCGTCATCCTCGTGATAAGTGGTCTGGTATGTTTCGCCTTGTCAAACTTCATTTCGAATACCGCTACAGCAGCCTTGCTTATTCCTATTCTCTCGGTAGTTTGTAAGGGTATGGGCGATTCGCTCGACATCATTGGTGGTACTTCTACCGTGCTCATTGGTATTGCTGTTTCTGCAAGCTGCGCTATGTCGTTGCCTATCTCTACACCTCCTAATGCCATCGCTTATTCTACAGGTTTGATTAACCAGAAGGATATGGCTAAGGTCGGTTTGTTGGCTGGTGTATTGTCGCTCATTATAGGCTACGTAGTGCTTATCGCTATTGGTAAGATGCACATGTTTTAATATGAATATGTTGAGCTTAGCTTAATACAAAAAGAAATTATAAAACCCAAAAAGGGATGCAGAATTATACGTCTGCATCCCTTTTTTTGTATATATAGTGTTAAATAAGTGTTAATGAGAAATAAAATGCTTGGAGTAGTGAAATAAAGTTTGTACCTTTGCCCTGTGTTTTTCATAGTATTAGATTTAAGGTTAACAAGGTAGGAGTACAGCGGTACTCCATTTTTTTTGCCCTTAAGTTTTTACCTTAAAACTGTAGAAAAACACAAATGCTAATAAATGCCCAGAATAGATAATGATTAGAAATGCTATAATTATCTTTTTTTCTTAAATTTGCGATAAAGCTTCCATGCAAGAATGGCACCATCGAGGGCACCAGCACCGATGTTTATGAATTTAGTAAATCGCTTTGTTGGAGTAGAAGCTGATAAATCAGGCACATGAAATAGAGAACTCCATAATTCTTGAATCTTCTTGTCGTCGTTATGAAGTTCGTTTAATACCATTTCTTTGCGGAGAACTATCTCTTCAAGAGTCTGTATCTGTTGTGGGGTAGAGTTATTCTTTTCCATTAGTTTGCTATTTACTTAGGAACAAGCCGGCGAGAAACTTAACCAATGGTTTTTCTACCCACTGCTTGCGGAATGTGATGAATAAAAAGAAAACGACAAGATAGAATGCTGCAACAACAAGGTAGGCTGCAACGATGCCTAACAATGGTTCCAAAGCCCACGCCACAGCAAACGAAACGTAGATCAATACCATCATAAGTATGACACAAAACACAAGCACCATCGTTGCAACGGTGAGAAGTCTTACTACCTTGTCTATAACGTCGAGCTTCACATATTCTTTTTGAAGCCCTATATAGTGTTTTAGGGTTTCAACGAGTTGACCTATGGTCTCAACGTTTTTATCGTTTGAAAACATAATATGATGATATTAGTATTGTAAATAGTATGGTAGAGCCGGTAGATGATAATCTCTTCTACCGACTCTATAATCTCTAATCAAATAAATTACTTATTCCTCTGTAGCTGCATCCTTGATGTCGTCAACGAGATCGTCAACTTCCTTACGGCTGAGCTTAAGGTTGTGTCTCTTGCAGAAATCGTCTACTGCGTCTGTAATTTTAGTACGAGTTTCTTCACCCTTCTCTGGAGCGAGAAGCAAACCGAGAGCTGCTCCGGCAACAGCGCCTCCGAGGAATGCGCCAAGGTAACCTAATGCTTTCATTTTATAGCCTTTCTTTTAGATGGTTAATTATTAGTTGAATTAGTGTCAAAGATAACAACTGATTTAGGCTTGGATTATGTCCTGCTGTAGTGCAGTTGTCTTGATTACATCGCAAATATAATAATATTCTCTCAAATAGCAATGATTTTGCCTTGTAAATTATTATAAAAAACGTTAGAAATAGGTATTTAACAAACTTTATGTTGATAAAAAGGTAGTGTTTGCGATATATTTTGTAATTTCGCACATTGATTATAATGAACAACAATTAATTAAATATTGATTATGAAGAAATATCTCGTATTGTGTGCAGGTTTCTGCGCAGCTATGGCTCTTACAAGTTGTAATACATCTAAGGAAAGCGCATACAAAAAGGCATATGAAAAGGCTAAGGCACAGGAACAGGAACAGACACCTGTTGTGGAGCAACCTGCAGAGACAGCTGTGGTAACTCCTCTTACTCCAGCTACTCCTGCAACACAGACTACTGTTTCTAATGTTGACAATGCAACAGTTCGTTCAGAGAGTGTTACTGTTGTTAGCGGTGAAGGCTTGCAGGCATTCAGCGTAGTAGTAGGTTCTTACTCATTGAAGGCAAATGCTGAGGGTGTGCAGAGCACTCTTAAGGCTGGTGGATACAATGCTCAGATTGTTTACAACTCGGCTATCAATATGTATCGCGTTGTAGCATCTACATTCAACGATAAGGGACAGGCTGTTCAGAGCCGTGACGCTATTCGCGGTTCACAGTATAATCCTAAGGGCGACGCTTGGTTGCTCTTCAAGAAGTAATTTTTTCCCCTTTATTATATAGCTGTTGATGAGAATACTCTCAATAGACTACGGAAAGAAACGTACAGGACTTGCAGTTACCGACCCGTTGCAGATTATTGCTAATGGGTTGGCAACCGTTTCTACATCTGAACTTTTCGACTATCTCAAAAAATATACTTCGCAAGAACAGGTGGAACGCATAGTCATTGGTCGACCTACTCAGCCCAACGGACAGCCAAGCGAAAACTTAGTTCGTGTGGAACAATTTGTGAACCGCTGGCGAAAGGCTATGCCTGAGATTCCAATAGAATACTACGATGAAAGATTTACATCGGTGTTGGCACATCAGGCTATATTGGATAGCGGAATTGGCAAGAAGGCTCGACGCGAGAATAAGGGATTAGTCGACGAGATATCGGCAACGATAATATTGCAAGATTGGATGAGAGCTAACGGACGTTAGAAAGTCGTGCGCTTCTGCTTTTTTATTTGAAATAGATTTTTGTTCTTATTCGAAATAAGTTTTCGTTTAAGACTTAAATCATAATACATTTTTGTTTTGATACTACCAATTTACACATACGGACAACCAGTATTAAGAAAGGTTGCAGAGGATATTCCTGCCGACTATGAAGGTCTGCAGGAGTTTTTGCAGAATATGTATGAGACCCTTGATGCCAGCGAAGGTATCGGACTTGCAGCTCCACAGGTGGGACGCGCAATAAGGGTTGTTGTTATCGACCTTGATGTACTTAGCGAAGATATGCCTGAGTACAAAGGTTTTCGCCATGCCTTTATCAATCCTCATATCGTAGAGGTTGACGAGGATTCAACTGTTGAGAACATGGAAGAAGGATGTCTCTCTATACCGGGTATCCACGAGAAGGTGGCTCGCCACACTCGTATTCATGTCACATATCTTGACGAAGATATGCAGCCACACGATGAGTGGGTAGAAGGATATCTGTCGCGTGTGATGCAGCACGAGTTCGATCATCTTGAAGGAAAGATGTTTGTTGACCGTGTTTCGCCATTGCGTAAGCAGTTGATAAAGAATAAGCTGAAGTCTATCATGCAGGGACGTTTCCGTTGTCCTTATCGCACCAAGGCGACTGCTAAATAATGATAGTCAAAGGATAACATTCTGCGATAGCTATAATTATGGCTATCTGTAATTTATGTCATCATGAAAAAATACATTCTCCTCATAGCTTTGGCTGTTAGCGTTCTGACAGCCAAAGCACAATTTAATGTAGACCGCTTGATAACAAGTGGAAAAGTGGCATTGCACTATGAGGACTATGTGTTGTCGATACAATATTTTAATCAGGTTATAGCCCTAAAACCTTTTCTGTATGAGCCATGGCAGTATAGAGCTGTGGCAAAATTCTATCTCGACGATTTTGTTGGTGCCGAGACGGATGCCTCAGAGGCTATAGCGCTTAATCCTTATATTGATATTCTCTACGATCTTCGTGCCATTTCGCGTATACGTCAGGAAGATTATGCTGGCGCTATTGCCGATTATAACAAGGCGATAGCCATTAGTCCCGACACTCGCAACTATTGGTTTAATCGTGCCATCTGTATGTTAAATAGCAAAGACTACGATGATGCGTTGGCGCAGACAGATTCTATCATTCGCAAATGGCAGCGTTTTGCAAATGCTTATCAGCTTAAGGCTGAGGTGTGGCTGAATAAGAAAGATACCGTAGAGGCAGCAAAATGGCTCGACAAGAGTTTGGAGATTGACCCTTATGATGCTTCTACATGGACCATTAGGGCTAACATGTCGTTGGCGCGCAAGCAATGGGCTGATGCCGACAAGGAACTTGGCAAGGCTATACATCTGAAACCAAAGGAGACTGGCAATTATGTGAACCGCGCTTTGGCACGACTCAATATCAACAACCTTCGTGGTGCCATGGCTGATTATGATATGGCTATTGACCTTGAGCCAAACAACTTCCTTGCTCATTACAATCGTGGACTTCTGCGTGTGCAACTTGGTGACGATAATCGTGCTATCGACGATTTCGACTATGTCATCAAGATGGAACCACAAAACTTTATGGCTATCTTCAACCGCGGAACTCTAAAGGAGAAGACTGGCAACTTACGTGGTGCCATTCACGACTATACCAAAGTAATAGAGCAATTCCCTAACTTTTGGACAGGTTTGAGCTATCGTGCTCGTTGTTATCGTCGACTTGGTATGACTGCAAAGGCAGAGCTCGACGAATTCCGCATCTTGAAGGCACAGATGAATAAACATCTTGGTGTGCAAAAACGATGGAGCAAAGCTAAGCTGAAGGAGATGAGAAAACGTTCTGAGATAGATCCTGAGAAGTATAATCAGATTGTTGTTGCAGACTCTTCGGATGTAGCACCAGAATACAAGAGCGAATATCGTGGTCGTGTGCAAAATCGACATGTAGATGGCGAGATGAAGCCTATGTACTGTATGGCTTTCGACTCTTATTCAAATGGAATTAAGACTTATCAAGCCTACGATGCTAATATAGAAAAATATAATGCCGATGCTAAACCGTTGCGTAAGATATACCTCAGCTGTGGCATCCGTCAGCTCACTTCGGCAGATACAAAGAATATCTTTACCCACATTGATATTCTGTCTACTCGCATAGCCACAACAACTACCGTTTCTAAGGCTTGTCCTACACTTATGGAGAGAGCTGTGGCATATTCTGTAGTTCAGAATTATGATGCTGCCATCAGCGACCTGACAGTCTGCATCAACGCCGACTCCACAAATATGTTGGCTTATTGGCAAAGAGCTGTAAGTCAGTCGCTATTCAACAGCTATGAGGCTTCGCGAGGTATGGATGTAAGACTATTGGCTGCAAAGGCAGAAGCTGATTTCGATGTTGCTATCAAGCTTGCACCAGATAATGCTTATCTGTATTTCGACCGTGGCAACCTCCGTTGTTCCATAAAGAATTATAGTCATGCCATAGATGATTATACTAAAGCAATAAGTCTGAATCCTGATATTGCTGAGGTATACTTCAATCGCGGTTTGGCTTATCTTAAGTTGGGTAACAAACAGCAAGCTGTGGCAGATCTTAGCAAGGCTGGCGAACTTGGACTTTATGATGCTTATAGCATTATCAAGCAACAGCAGAAATAGTATAAAGATATGTAGAGATATAATATGGCAAAGGATAGTTTCACATTCAAGCAGTTTGAGGTTCGCCAAGACAGATGTGGCATGAAAGTTGGTACCGACGGTGTGCTACTTGGAGCATGGGCTATAGGCGGATGTCGTATTCTCGATATCGGTACTGGCACAGGCTTAATAGCTATGATGATGGCACAACGTTTTCCCGAAGCTAAGATTGATGCAATAGATATAGACCATGATGCTTGCATTCAAGCTCGAGAAAATATTGCAGAAGCTGGATTTTGCGATAGGGTAGAAGTGGTGGAAACACCTCTACAGCAACATACTGGTGAATATGATGCTATTGTCTCTAACCCTCCTTTCTTCGAGAATAGTTTGAAGGCACCAGAAGGCAAACGTTCTTTGGCTCGCCATACAGATAGTCTGCCTGTTTCGGAATTATTGCGCTGTGTATCTTCTTTGCTTTCGCCACAAGGTGTCTTCTCAGTTGTAATTCCTATGGACATGCTACCGAGATATGAAGAAGAAGCTGTTTTTAGTAGACTTTATATTGCTAAAGTGTGCAAGATAAAGACTGTGGAGTGTAAGCCTGCCAAGCGATGCATGGTGATGATACAGAAACAGCGTCCTGAAGCTATCATTGTAGAAGAACAAGTGCTGCAGACTGCTAACTGCGAACGTTCTGCATGGTATCAGCAGTTGACAAAAGACTTTTATTTATAGACTGTCGAAGCAGACAACCATAGTTTTTTATTATGGAAAGCAGAAGCCCACCATTCTTCAGGTGGGCTTTTGATATTATTATTCTTTTTTTGTTTCTTATAGTTGCTACTATTTATTTAGTTTTCGTTGTAGCATCTTGCTTAATGCCAACGCACGCGAACTTTGGCGTGCAATATCATCGCGCAACAATGTTATCTCATTAAACAATTCGCATGCGGCAGTCTGTATGGCATTAGGCTTACGCTGACTCTTATCGCCATGAGAGTTGACGATGATTTTTATTCCCTTAGCCTTGATTTCAACGTCAATATCTTCGCCTGTCATCACAGGGTCGCCATCGTAGTGTATCACTCCAGACTTGCTGCGATGAATGTGCAACTTCTTGGTTTTGAATGTTTTAATCTTAGAATTTTTGTCCAATGTCTTGTTAAACATCTCGATACTTATTCGTGATGCCTCCAAGATATCGAAAGGTTCCATAATGATAACATCCATAAGTCCGTCGCTCATAGATGCTTGTGGCGCAATATATGCATTATTGCCATACTGCGATGCATTGGCACACGATATAAGAAACGCCTTATAGTGCATGGTGCCATTCTCATCTTCTATTTCGTAAGTTTCAGGCTCATATTTCAGTCCCTCTTTCAATATGTTTTCAGCGTAGGTTATTGGTCCACGCTTTCCTGCCTCTGCAAATTTCATGCTAACGAAAGCATCAAATCCCATACCGCAAGTGCAGAAAAATGGATGCTCGTTGATGATACCATAGTCGAGGTCGTGAATCTGATATTCATTGATAACTTCGATAGCTTTCTTTAGTTGCATAGGTATCATCAAGTGGCGTGCAAGACCATTGCCCGAACCACATGGAATTATTCCCAAGGCTGTATTCGAATGTACTATAGCCCTGGCAACCTCGTTGACGGTGCCATCACCGCCTACTGCCACAACCACATCTACGCCATTATCCTTCGCTTCTGTAGCAATCTCAAAAGCATGACCAGCATGCTCAGTGAGGCGTATTTCATAGTCGAAAGTATTGGTGTCGAGTGTCTTGGCAATAAGCTCGGGAATACCAGCTTTGTTTGTGGTTCCCGAAATGGGGTTCATTATGAAGACCATTTTCTTTTTCATAACTGCAAATTTATACAAATCGTTCGATATTACAAAAGAATTTCTAATATTCTTAACTTAGTTTCTAATTATAAACGTTTATCAACATATATTATATATAGGTGGAAATAATAATATCCTGAAAAAAAAGTTAGATTTATAAGAAAAATGGATGATATTTAATAAAAAATATGTAACTTTGCAGCCTATTATAACAATTAGAAGATATCTTACCAATTAAAATGGGACAGTTACAAGAAAGATACAAAGAGTATAGAACCCCACAGAAGTTCATGGAAATGGGGGTTTATCCATATTTCCGCGCCATAACAAGCAAGCAGGGTACTGAAGTTGATATGGAAGGACACAGGGTTCTTATGTTTGGTTCGAATGCCTACACAGGTTTGACAGGTGACCAGCGCGTCATCGATGCAGCCCATGCCGCACTCGACAAGTATGGCTCAGGATGTGCAGGTAGTCGCTTTCTGAATGGAACATTGGATTTACACCTTCAACTCGAGAAAGAACTCGCTGAATTTGTTGGCAAAGACAATGCTCTTTGCTTCTCTACCGGTTTCTCTGTAAACCAGGGCGTGTTGGCAATGGTTGTAGGAAGAAACGATTATATCATCTGTGATGACCGTGACCACGCATCTATCGTTGATGGTCGTCGTCTCTCGTTTGCTACACAGCTTCACTATAAGCACAACGATATGGAAGACCTTGAGCGTATTCTCCAAAATCTTCCTCACGATGCTATTAAGCTCATCGTTGTTGATGGTGTATTCTCAATGGAGGGCGACTTGGCTAAGCTTCCTGAAATCGTAGAGCTCAAGCATAAGTACAATTGCTCTATCATGGTCGACGAGGCTCACGGTATTGGTGTATTCGGCCGTCAGGGACGTGGTGTTTGCGATCATTTCGGACTTACCGACGAGGTAGACCTTATCATGGGTACTTTCTCTAAGAGCTTGGCTTCTATCGGTGGTTTCATCGCTGGCGATGCAGATACCATTAACTATTTGAAGCACTCTTGTCGTACATTCATCTTTAGTGCATCAGATACTCCTGCAGCTACAGCTGCTGCTTTGGAGGCACTTCATATCATTCAGCAGGAACCAGAGCGTCTTGAGGCTTTGTGGGATGTTACTCGCTATGCTTTGAAGCGTTTCCGTGAGGAAGGTTTCGAGATTGGCGACACAGAGAGCCCAATCATTCCTCTCTATGTTCACGACACAGAGAAGACATTCCTTGTTACAAAGTTGGCTTTTGAGGCAGGTGTATTCATCAACCCTGTTATTCCTCCAGCATGTGCTCCTCAGGACACATTGGTACGTTTCGCCCTTATGGCAACCCACACCAAGGAGCAGGTAGAACGTGGTGTGCAGGCTCTCACCAAGATTTTCGTAGAGCAGGGCATCATCAAGAAGTAATATCCATACCGGATTATCTTCATCGAAAACAATACATATTATATAATATTAAGGCTTTCAATCAGCAATGGTTGGAAGCCTTTTTTTTAGTTTCTCGATTTTTACTTTTGTAGTACCATTTATGCTTTAAGAATCCACATCTGTCTTTTTGTTGTAAAATACTCTCAAAAAATGAAGCCTGCTTCAAGTGCCAACGAAGCAGGCTTCATTGGCACTTGAAGCAAGCTTCGTTGGCATTTGAAGCTATATCCATTTTTTTGCCATGTTTTTAGGAGTTGTGGTTTAACGATTTTAGTTGACCACTTTAAGCTTTATTTGTAATACGAGTTGACTCAGTTATTACTTATTTATAATTCACGTTGACGTTTATCACCTATAGACGATAAACAAGTAATGAACGAAAATACGCTAATGGTGCAAAAAAATATGTGGAAAAAGATGAAGATGCATAAAAATAACAATTATCGATGGATGAAAAGAATGGACTTGAAATTAACTAAAGAAGTAGAAGTAGGGGAGAGAAAACAGTAAAAATGAGGGTGGAAATGAAGAAAAACGTGAGATAATGAGGAGAAATACAAGAAAAAGCGGTTTTTTATTAAAAAAGTTGCAGAAATGTTTGGTGGGTTCGTAGAAATGTACTACCTTTGCAACCGCAAATAAGGAACAACACTTCCTTAATTAAGAAATTAACTTCTTAGTTATTGCAACGGGGTGTAGCGCAGTCCGGTAGCGCGCCTGTTTTGGGAACAGGTGGTCGCAGGTTCGAATCCTGTCGCCCCGACAAAATGAAGAGATTAGGCATCAAGCTTAATCTCTTTTTTGTTTTTATTCAATACTCAACACTTAAACATTATTATCATGGAACTATTAGAATTGATCAAGCAGAGATTTTCTGCACGTAAGTATACTGACGAGAAGATTGCTGAGAGCGATTTGGAGTATATCCTTGAGACTGTGAGAATGGCACCTTCTGCTTGCAACAAACAACCTTGGAAGTTTGTTGTTGTGGAATCTGAGGCTGCTAAGCATCAGTTGCAGGAATGCTACAACAGAGAATGGTTTGCTACAGCACCTATTTATATATTATGTCTTAGAAATAAGGAACAGAACTGGGTGCGTAATGATGGCAAGCAACATGGCGACATTGACGTGGCTATTGCTACAGAGCATCTTTGTCTTGCTGCTGCTGAGCGCGGCTTGGGAACTTGCTGGGTGTGCAACTTTGATGTAGAGAAGATGGCACAGTTTGTTGGCAATGATGAGTTTGAGGCTGTAGCCATAGTTCCGTTAGGACATATTGCTGATGATTGTCCACGAGCAGAAAAGAAGCGTAAGGCTTTAGACGAGATTGTAGAAAGACGATAGGCTGGAAGAGATGAAATATTCTGGTTTGTCGGGCTTAAAGGCTGCGATAGTATCCTTATCGTTATTCGCAACTACATCTTCTGTCTTTGCAACTACATTTTCTGTCTTTGCATCAGCATCTTCGTCCTTAGCTTCATCATCTGCTACGATACAAGCAGACGACAACGTTACGACAACCCGTCAGCGTTCGTTTGCTAAGACGGTGCCAGCAGGCGACTATAGCGGTATTGTATGGCTTGGTGGCGATAAATATGCGGTTGTTAGCGATAAGTCGACTAACGAAGGCTTTTATATTTTCACAATCGATATTGATTCCGTTACGGGCAATATACGCAACGTAGTATGTGAAGACTTTGTGGAGTGCGACAAAGGCAACCGCGACTTAGAAGGAATTGCGTGGATGCCTGAGCGTGGATGGATATTGATGTGTGGCGAGAAGGATAATATTATTCGTGCTTATAACCGCAATGGGAAGAGCATAGGCGTGGATATTCCTAAGCATATTGCACATACGAATTTGCCGGGAAATAGTGGCTTGGAGTCGCTATCGTATAATGCTGCAACAAAGCGACTGTGGACATGCAATGAGACTGCTCCAATCACGCTTGTTGCTTACGATGATGCTTTCAACATTCGTGAGTCGTATTCTTATGCTATGGATGCTCCAAAGAAGGATGGTACAAAGGCGGCAGCCTATGCACATGGCGTTAGCGAAGTTTGCGCTATGGACGATGGGTCCTTATTGGTGTTGGAGCGTGAATTCTATGTGCCAAAGGCTAAGATTGGCTCTTCTGTGGTGTGCAAGCTATACCGCTATAACCCTTCTAAACAACAAAAGTCGTTGGTAGAAGAGTGGAAAACTCGCTTAAACCTCCTTGCTCGTTCGCTTGCCAACTACGAAGGTATGTGTCTTGGACCTCGTCTCGCTGATGGCAGAAGGGTAGTAGTGATGATTGCTGATTCGCAAAGCCAATATAAAGGAATACTGAAAGATTGGCTGCGAACAATATGCATAGAATAATCTCTATCATTATAGGTTTCAATAATCACCCTTTGATAGAATAATGATATAAAAAGGCGAAACCGCCACGACTTTAGTAGTCGCGACGGTTTCGCTTTTTATTATTTCCTGTTTGCGATGGCTTACTGCCATACTGCGTTGTCTTATTGCTTGTCTGCGATGGCTTACTGCCACGAGTGCGATGGTTGTTGGTGTCGAAGTTAGGGTTGAAGGATTTCTTCTTACCTTCAAACTTATATACTTCGTAGCCTTTGCCCTCTTGTTTCCATGAGTCTTGTTTTCTTGAGCTTTGTCTTCCCTCTTGCTTCCACGAACCTTGCTTTCCGCCTTCGCGCTTCCAACTTTCGCCATTCTTTCCTTCCTTCTTCTTAGCTCCATACTTATTGGCGGAGTTAGAATTGTAAGGAGCTGGCGCATGGTCGTAGAGCTGCGGGATAAGGTCGGGGCGACCTATGCGTCTTAGCTCACGCTCTATTCCGGCACGCTCCTCAGGTTTATACCAGAAGAAGAACTGGCGTTGTGCAAGCTTTTCGCGCGGAGTCTTTACGCTTTCTACAGGTTCCAGTGTGTATGGATCATAGCCCGTATACCAAGTCTCGGTACTTATGGTCATTGGAGTAGGAGTGAAGTCTTGCACCTGTTCAAGGTGGAAGTCAAGCTTCTTGGTCATTACTGCCAATTCTGCCATATCCTCTTCACGACAGCCTGGGTGAGAACTTATGAAGTAAGGAATGATTTGCTGGTTTAGCCCTTCCTCACGATTTATCCTGTCGAAGATAGCCTTGAACTCACCAAACTGGCTAAACGGAGGCTTACGCATAAGGTGGAGCACACGGTCGGAAGTATGCTCTGGAGCCACCTTCAGTCGTCCGCTCACATGGTTCTTTATCAGCTCTCTTGTATATTCGCGAGCTGCCTGATTAGCCTTTTCGTCCTTGCTCTTATGCAGCAACAAGTCGTATCTCACACCACTACCTATGAAGCTCTTCTTGATACCAGGCAAAGCGTCTACAGCACGATATAGGTCGATGAGCTTAGAGTGGTCGGTATCGAGGTTAGGGCATATCTGCGGATGAATGCACGATGGACGCTTACACTTTTCGCAAGCCTTAGGGTTGCGACCATGCATGCCATACATATTGGCTGATGGTCCACCAAGGTCGGAGAGATAGCCTTTGAAGTCAGGCATCTCGATAACCTTCTTCACCTCTTTTATAATGCTCTCCTTAGAACGGCAAGTGATGAATTTGCCTTGGTGGGCAGAGATGGTGCAGAAGGCACAACCGCCAAAGCATCCACGATGGATGTTGACCGAGAACTTAATCATCTCGTAGGCAGGAATGCGTTTTCCCTTGTATTTTGGATGAGGCACACGAGTGTAAGGCAAGTCAAACGACGCATCAAGCTCCTCTGTAGTCATAGGCGGATAAGGCGGATTTACTACGGCACATTTGCCATCCACTTCCTGTATGAGTCGTTGCGCATGCATCTTGTTTGATTCCTCTTCAAGATGGCGCACGTTAGAGGCTTGTGCCTTTTTGTTGCGCAGACATTCTTCGTGCGAGAACAGCACGATATCTTTCTCTTCGTCGATACCTCCAGGAATATCTTCAGCCTTGGTGAGATAAACCGTTTGTGGAATATCGTGAATGCTGTTGATATCCTTTCCTTCAGCCAGCTGGTTGCTCAATTCTATGATAGGCTTTTCGCCCATACCATATATAATAATGTCGGCACCTGAATCGCACAGGATGCAACGCATCAGCTTGTCTTGCCAATAGTCGTAGTGAGAAATTCTACGCATAGAAGCCTCTATACCGCCAAGAGCCACAGGCACATCAGGATAGATGCTCTTTAGAATCTTGGTGTAGACGATAGTAGGATATTCAGGGCGACAGTCGTGGCGACCATCAGGACTGTATGCATCCTCGCTACGCAGACGCTTGTTGGCAGTATACTTATTCACCATAGAGTCCATACAGCCAGGCGCAATACCGAAAAACAAGCGTGGCTTACCCAACTTCTTGAAGTCGCGGAAGTCGCCATGCCAGTCGGGCTGAGGCACAATAGCCACTCTATAGCCCGCAGCCTCAAGCGTGCGACCTATCACGGCAGCACCGAATGAAGGGTGGTCTACATAAGCATCTGCTGAAAAAAGGATTACATCAAGTTCGTCCCATCCACGCAGTTCGCATTCCTTTTTTGTGGTAGGAAGAAAATCAGATAATCTAAGTTGCTTTTCCAAAATTTATTCGTTGGTTACTGTTTCTTCATTCTCACTCTCTTCGTTTTTGCTCTTCCAGTCGATGTAGAGCAATACGAGCTTATGAAGTCCGAAAGCCTTCATATTGTTGTTGTAGATAACATCGAGACAGAGGTCGAGCAAGTCTTTATCCTTGCCAGCTTCCGATTCGAGTATAGAGCGTACATTAAACTTTAGCTTGTCGAGCACCATTTCGTCGATGATGCCGTTGCTATCTATGAGGTCGCGAAGAAGTGAATACTTTTCGATAGTCTGTAGATGCTGGTCGCTCACTTCGATAGAGCGAGTGCCAGACTGGTTTGCTTGAATTTTATACATAGCGATATTGTTTGTTTATTCTTATTTAGTATAATTATTTAGTTTCTTATTCTACTGATGTTCAGCTCCTTATCTTGAATAGAGTTTTTACTCTAAGAATTTCAATATTCCGTTCATAATGCTCAGGCGCTTGTTGCGGTCGATGATACATTCGAAAGGAAATGCCATGGTGAAAGTGGCGTTGTCGTTGCCTTTGTAGGCTACACCTGCGCTCATGCCATTGGCATATTGAAGTGGACAGAAAGCCGTGGAAACAGGCATCAGAACATCACATTTCGTAGCTGCATAGTGGGTAGGATTGAGCTGACGATAGAAGTCGAATTCTGTGCCCATGCCCTTGATGCCACTTATGGTGTCGGTATGAATTGCTCCGCCATATGCTACCTTTAATGTGCTTTCGAGCCATACACGCTCGTCATCGTGCTGTAGGTCGGAACCAATATAAGCACCACTTGCAATAAGTTTGCCATGTCCGAGCACGTAAGCCGAGAGCTTGTTTCTAAGCATAGATGGTATCGACTTATAGAAAACAGTAGAGTTTGCATCATATTTCTGTAGTCCTAAAGCCAAGTCTACCACATCGTAGTTTATCAAATCTACGATTCCGCTCTCCACGGTCTCTGATGTGCAGCTTACAACATTATATTTCTTTGTAGCAGCTATGGCATCAGCGTGAGTGTAAACATAGTCGAAGGTGTTGCCCATAACGAAGTTTCCAGCCATCTCGTTGCCAGAATATCCGAGTCCGTTAGGCTCTGTGCTGCCCATAGTAGATTTGTTGAAACATTGCTGTTTGCCACTCCATCCAGCCGTCAGTCCATAGCTCACTCCTGCATCCTCCTCGATGTCGAAGCCCTGCTCGTGGATATTATCTCTTACGGCAGGTGCCGAGAGGCGTGAGAAGCCATTAATCACCATAGCCGTCTTGGTGGCTCCAGGCTGATAGTAAGCCGAAAGCGTAGATGTAGGGAAGCTTTCGCCACCACGGTTTACTGCCGTTACCTTGAAGCGATACATCACTCCTGGTTCTAATTCCATGGTATACGAAGTGCCCCTAACATTGGTTCCGTTGTCGAAACCGCCAGAGCCTGCTGCCACATATATATTATAAGATGTAGGCACAGCTGTAGGCTCCAGCTCGTCGTCTTGTGCTTTCCACGACAGTTTGACCTTGTTGGCGCCAGTAAGAGTGGCTTTGAAAAGATGAGGCTGCAATGGCTGTACGATGCAAGGACGACGATGCATCTGCGACACATAGCGCAATATCGTTTTATAGATAGAACGAGCCATAGTGAACTTGAAGTTTGGGTCTTGTCCAAGCTTCATGTCGGGGAAGTTCTGATGCGATAGTGTCTCTATGATAGCCGAAGGAACTTCTGGTAGTCTGGTCTCGCTATAGTTGCGATCCCAAAGATAACGCCAATTCCATCTCTTATATTTCTTAGATAAATCTCTCGTAACGTTAGAGCGCAGAGCTTCTATAAAGTCTTGCGATGCAAAGCGTGATATTCCAGAGTTGAGTCTTCCATCGTTGAAACTGGTGGTGCAGATAGCCAACGAGCCCACAAGGCTCTTGCCATCTCGCTCATATCCAGCATCGCTATGCACGGCAAGCGAAAGCTCTATAGGCACCTTCTTTCCCTCTTTGGTAGGCACATATGGAGAACCACCAGCAAGCCAGTTCGTCATTAGCGAGCGAGTGTTTATGTCTTCAGCATAATCGTCGGTACCAGTCTTGTTGCCATAAATGGAGTAGGGAGCGCCAGCCCATTGAGCATAATAGCGAGCAGCTTCCAAGCAACGAGGCATGTGACTAATGTCGCCACCACGCTCTATGTTTCCCATGCCGCCACCAAATCTCACAGCATCGGCAGTTACTACACCTTTGCGTTTGCTTTGGTTGGTTAGGGCTACACAGTTGAATGGATTTTCGCCCTTATCGAAATCGAAGGTGCCAAGATACACCCATGTGCCGCCACCCATCTTTTGGTTCACTATGAAATGAGTCTCCTGACCTTTGTGGCGTACTATGTAGTGAGCATCGTCAACGCTTTTTGGCATAGTCTGATAGCTCACGTATACGGCATAACGTCCTTCCTCCTTGAAGTTCGGTTGCCATATTGCAATTGCCTTGTCTTCCTTTTTCGTAGTGCGAATCATGCGGGCAGTACCCATGGTGAAAGGATTCTCGCCATCGCGCAAAATGCCATTGCGGAAACCGAAGCCACGTTCGCCAGTATCTGTCCAAGGTTCTTTTTCGGTATGCTCTCCATACCATGAACCTTCGCCAGACACACCTTTGTCGTTGTCTACGATAATCTCTTTTGTTTGCCAGTCACGTTCGCGTGGGGTGAATACCGTTGCTCCTGCATTTTCGAGCATCGGTATTAGATAAGGCACTACTATGGTTTGCGTAAACAAGTCTTCTGTAGTGCAAAATAGGTTGGGGCGTTGCCATTTCCAGAAGCCCTTCTTTTGGTCGTAATAACGTCCATGACTTGCCCATAGCGCAATATGCCTGTTGCTAAGTCCGAGGCTTATGTTGTTAGGCTTCGAAATGTTAGAAACCCATGGCTTTCCTTTGTAGTCGATGCCATCCCAGTAGCTGTCGTATTCATTATCCGACTTTCTGCCGGGGATGTAATCCTCTATAGGCATGCCATTAGCCATTACTATCAGCTTGTGCTTATTGTATTGGCGTGGCAGGCTTTTCTTAATCTTCTTGTAAGTTTTGTTGACTAACTTTTCTGTGATGTCTTGTTGTGCGAATTCCTCTCCAAGAGTGATGGTCACGGTATGGTTCTTGTTGTCCACCACCTGTTTCCACCCTTCGTTTTGAGCATAAGCGCCCATAGTTGCAGCCGCAACCAATGCTGTAGCCGCAATTGTTCTCATGCCATGCTTTGTTAGAGTTACCCTGCTTATGTGACGATGTTTCATCAACTAAACTTCTCCTTTTCTTTTTAAAATGTGTTATTATATATTCTTGTGGTCAAGAACAATATCTGCCGTCTATACTTCGCCTATGGTAAACAGCTCAGGATGTTTGCCTTTGAAGTCTTTATAGTAAAGCTTCAATTCTCTCATTTCGTTGTCGATATCGCCAGTAGGGATGAAGCTCTTAGTGCATACTATTTCGCGCTTCTCGTAGTCCACACCATATAATAAAAGAGGTATCTGCGCTTTGAGGGCGATATAGTAGGCACCCTTTTTCCATTCAGGATTTAGCGAGCGTGTACCCTCAGGAGTGATGCTAAGATGAAAGGTCTCCATCTTCTTAGCCTGTTCGGCGAGGTTGTCTGTCATGCTGCAGTTCTTTGAGCGCCATACAGGAATACCACCCATAGCTTTGAATATAGGTCCAAGAGGCCAAAAGAACCACTCTTTCTTCATTAAGAAATTAGCCTTTATTCCTTCAGCCTTAGCATAGAGCTGACCTATCAGGAAGTCCCAGTTGCTGGTGTGAGGAGCTATACATATAATATATTTATTGGGATGGTCGACAGTTACCCTTTTCTTCCATCCCAACAAATTATAGAGAATATATTTTGAAATCTGTTGTATCATCGATTATTTAATTATGAATGAGCCTCACCCCCAGCCCCTCTCCAAAAGAGAGGGGAGTGATTAGACTCGTCTGCTTGCGAATTGTTGGTAATGGGCTTGCTGGTTGTTTGCATGATGATGAGTGGTTAATTAAATAAGTCTATTAGATTGGCTTTCCCTTCGGCCGCCGAACTTCGTTTCTTCACTCTTCATTCTTCACTCTTCACTCCCTTATCCCAACGCAACAATTTGGTCAACCACCTCTGTAGCCTCCTTATTGAAGTCGGCTTTAAGCTTGTTGAAATAAGTCTTAGGCGTCATGCCCGGCTCTGTGTGAGACACTCGACGAATGAAATCGTCGTGGAATACCAAGATTGCAGTAAGGATGTTGTTTACTGTGTCCTCATTTACATCACTTGAATAAAGCGATGCTGCTATACACTCTGCGAAAAGTTCTCCGCAAACGATGTTAATGTCCTGTTTAAGTTTTCTTCTGTTAGCCATAATATGTCATATTGTAAAATGTACCCTACAAAGATATTACTTTTTTCGTAAAGTTGTAGACTTAGCTATGAAAAAAATGTCAAAAACATGATTTTATTGCTTTTATCTCATCTATATCTCATGAAGAATATGAAGTTTAACCAAAATACAAAACAAAAATGAAAAATTATCAAGTAATAGAGCGTTGTTTTGACGAAAGTAGAATACTTGCAACATTCAGTAATGTAGTGGGTGCTAAAATGGTTGCAAAAATTTTTTCTGATGAATATAAGAAAAAAGGCTTATCAAACTTCTTCTATGTAAGAGAAATTATCATAGATAAATAACAAACATGCAGGAGGAGCAAACCTCCTGCTATCTAAAAACCAAAATTATGAAAAAATATCAAGTTATAGAGCGCTTTTTTGACGAAAGCAGAATAATAGTAACATTGAATGTTAGAACGGTTGCAGAAATTATTGCAAAAGATTTGCAAGAATATTATCAAAAAAATGGCTTACAGCACTTCTTTGAAGTAAAAGCTATTGAAGTATAACTAACAAATTGGAGAACAAATATGCTGATAATTATAGGAGCTTTATTCTACTATCTTGGCATTTATGTAGGTAGAAATTGGGAAAAGATTACACGGGAATAGACATATAACTTGCCTATTCTCTAAAGAAATAAACCTTTAAAACAGATAAATTATGATTAGTGATTACATTTCTTTTTGCGAGAATGTCAAAGGCTTTAGCCCACAGACATGCAGAAGCTACAGAAGTATTTTACGAAACTTTGCACGCTTCTTCCAAGAACAAAACAAAAGGTGGTCTACAATAACACCCGACGATGTGCGAGAGTTCATTCAGGCAACATCAAGAGGAGCACAAGCGAGCACCGTTAATGTCTATATCATGACATGTAGAGGATTCTTCGATTACTTGGTAAGGTTCAAAGGTTTGCAAAACAATCCTTTTGCTGGCTTTACAAAGATTAAGGAGCCAAAACGATTGGTAGCTGGAGTTCCCGAAAATGTTTGCCAACAATGTTTGAACAATCCTCCTGCACGTTCAAGGAGAATAAAATACCTTGCATGGGTGGCAATCAATATAATGTACTATGAAGGTTTGCGAATATCCGAGGTTATGAACCTTAAATGGTCAGACGTTACAGAAGTAATAGACGTGATTGGAAAGGGTAACAAAGAAAGGATTGTGCCTGTAGCAAAAGAACTTGCAACACTTCTCAACCATGAACGCTGCATAGACAATAAGTCAACATACATCATGGAGAGTTATGGCGAGCGAGTAAGATTAAGAAGCTTAACCTTTGAAATAAATAAGCTATTGTTGGAAGCAGGATGCGAGGTTGCTCTTGCCCATCCTCATGCACTTCGTCACACCTTTGCAACTCGTCTTGCTTGTCATGGCATTCCGCTGCCTGTTCTTCAAAAACTATTAGGTCACAACAACCTATCAACAACAGAAATATACCTTTCTGTAACAAGAGAGGAGATTATACAAAACTTTAACCGATATAGTATATGAGTAGATTTCTAAGCAAATTAGGCAAGGTTCAAGCGTTTGGCGAACCTTGCCAAGGTTGGCTACTATGTAATTTTATCTACATATTCAGTAGCACAGCGAGAAAGAGAGTGATAATAGATATAAACTTAACTGAATTAGAATAAATATGAAAACTATATCAAAAGGTCGCTTTGGTGTTATAAAGGGAGTGAAAACAAAGGAAGGTACATACTACAGATATATAGCAAGAGGTAGTAGAGAAGAATGTATGCTATATATAATTGACTTTGCCAAAGATTCTTTCAAATTAGGTTGGAGTGCTGATGTGCAGCTAGCATTACACGTCTTTCCAAATCCTGTAAGTGCTTACTTCTCCATTATAAAATATAATCGAAACCAAAAAGAGTCATTGAGAATAGAGTATGAAATTTCAAAATACATAGAACTATGAAACAACAAAAGCAAAGACAAAAAGGAAAGTACAAAGTAAAATGTACTATCACTACAAGCAAACACGAAAAGATTTGCTATCCATGCGAGGGTAATTTTAACCATTGTAGGTTATTTATTTACACTACTGCTCTTACAGCTATGACAGCTAAAAGAAGAATTTGCAATTTAGAAAACTTCTTTGGGTTTAGCAGCTTTGATGTTAACGGGTTAATTTTCTTCTCAATCAAGCGTTACGAGCAACGAAGTCTAAGAGTAAAAGTAGATTACGAAATTATAGAAAACAACTAAAAACAAAACATCATGATTAAAATTTCATTCATTGCGAATATTGGGCAAGACGCACAAGTTCGTGTTTCACAAGAGGGCAAAGAATTTATATCTTTCAACGCTTGTGCCAACGAGGGTAAAGACAAAAGTCATTGGATTTCATGTAGTTCGAATTCATTCATAAGACTTGCTCCTTGGCTGAAAAAGGGTCAATGCATCTATGGAGAGGGCTTTATCTCTACACGAGTATATGTAGCAAGAGATGGGTCAAACCAAGTTGGCTTAAATTGCTACCTTACTCAACTTGAATTAGTTGGCAAAGCTCCCGAAGTAAACCAACAAACTAACAACGAAAACGAACCGTTCTAATTATGCAAAAGTTAGATTTTCGAAAATGTAAACACCGAATGTTCCCAAGCGCTTTTTGTGCAAGTTCTGATGGAGAATCGGTGCAGATTACTACATTTGACAAGGTCGATGGGTATCAATACATAGAAATTAGTTATTAGCTTAGTTGGGGAGCAATCCCCAACTTTTCCGGTTTAAGAATATGGCATGCGTGAACATAGATTGGCTTGAGATATTTTGCAAAGAACCTATAGTTTGCAACGCTGAATATTTTAGGTCTAAAGGTTACAACATAGATATAAGGGCATATGGAACACCGCAATATAGGGAGATGTTCTCTATATGCGATGAAAGGAAACGCGCTGTAATTGAGATTAGACGCGACCCTTATTCGTTAAAAAGATGTGGTGGAATATTCGACGAAGATGATTGCCATATAAGATTAGCCAACCGAACTTGCTATGCACCAAACCCAGTAGGCTTTTTGCGAGAGTTCATGCAAAGACACGGTTACTTATATAAGTGCATATCACGTATAGACATTTGCAACGATTTCACAGAGTTTCAAGGTAACTTAGATCCTTTCGAATTCTTACAATCTTACATCAAAGGAACATATCTAAAGATAAACCAATCAAGGGTTCACAGCTATGGAAAGACAGAGGTTAAGCAAGAATCAAACATAAGCCTACATGGTAAGGACACTTTCAAAGAAAACAAAGCCTGGAATTCTGTAAAGTGGGGCTCTGAAAAATCATCCATTTCCACAAAACTCTACAATAAGAGTATGGAAATGCAGCAAAAGAAGAAAAAATATTATATCTTAGATAGTTGGGATAAAGCGGGGTTAGATTGGGCAAACAAAGACGTTTGGCGAATAGAGTTTTCTTTGTCAAGCGCAATCAAAGGCTATGTAAGGTTAGATGATGGAGAATTATGGATGAGTACTCTTAGCCAATATGATGCAAGCGACAAGTTACTAAACGTATGGAAGTTACTTGCCAAACGTTACTTTCACTTCAAGGTAGCTGGCACTAACCAACGCAAAGACAGGATGCAAGATTTATCATTGTTCAACTTTCAAGACATAGACAATATAAAACCTATCAGACTAACAGAAAAAGAGGATTTTACAAGGACTGAAAAACTATTATTAAACTATGTTAGGAAGCTATATAAAACAACACAGCTAACAGAAAAAGAAGAACAAAGTTTGTTAGGTACATTGGAAGTAATAGAGCGTATCAGAAAAAACAAGTTTACAGGTTTACAAGACCTGTTCAACCTCCATTAAGTCGCAGGGCGGTGGTGGTGGTGGTGCCTTTCTCGCTACGCTCGGGAAAAAGGCACCACCACCACCACCGCCCTGCTCCTTTGCTTGCGTGAAGGGTGGGTGTCTGAATTTACACAACTTTACATAATGCACCTCAAAGGGAAGCGAATGCGGTGCAGTAGCACCGCTGTGGAATTTCCAAAGCCAAAAACAAAGGTTTGGAAATCAATTAGTTGCGTTTTCTTAACAAAAACACAAAAACCACAACAAAAAAACAGACAAAAAGCCAATCATTATTTCTGTTCTTATCTCTATTAATTATGATTGGTTGTCTTGTCTGATTGTTCTGAGTGCTATCCATTTTCGCAACGTCACGAAAAAGGTACTTTTCAACAATCCTTTCATGGTGCCAGGTATCATGCAAGGTATCATAGTAGGTACTATCTTTCCACCTTACACTATCTCGGAACATCACAACTCGCTCCTTTACAAAAAAGCTGCTGTCACTTTCAGTAACAACAACTTTATTACTTCTGCAGCTTACCAAGGTCAGAACAACCGACAAAACTGCGAATAGTATCGTTCTTTCTCCCATTCTCTTCTTTTCTTTAGACCATAAAGTATGCGACCATTTGCATACACCCACCGCTCAAACTCCTTGCCTACTAAATCAGATTCGGGACAGCTCTTTACATACTTAAGCAATGTCGAAGATTTAAGGCGAGTGATACCAAGGTTAAACACAAAGTCTACGAGTGCATCGAACTGACCTTGATTAAGATTTAATCTAAGGTTGTTAACATGTTTCTCGCAAATTGCTACATCATGTTCAAGTAACTTTTTTGCTTGCCACTCACTTATGCTTTGTGATGGTATATTAGTGGTGTGACCATACCCAATAGTAAGCACACCAGCTGGACACCTGTATACCTGTAGGTGCAGACCCTCAAAACGCTTGATAGCTTCTATACATTCACTACTCGCTTTCATATCTCAACTCCTTTTTTATTTCTTGTTTAACATAAAGAGTAATACCGAATACTGATCCAGCGAAAACAAAACATTGTCCGAGAATCCAAAGACAAGAGTCACTAACCTCACCAGTAGGAGCGAAGAAAAAGCCAATAAAACAAAGCGAGAAGCCAAGGAAAAGGCTGGCTATTGCACAGCAATAATGAATGATTTCTTTAGTTTTCCTATTCATAAAAGTAAGTTTTAAGATTGTTTTTTGCAAAGATAGTATAAATTATCAAATATTAAAGGTTATAAGTCAAATATTATAGTATGTACAACTAAGTTAAACCAAGTATCTATATTTGTCGCTGGCGGGGGTGC
>OCHN01000862.1_pt1 | contig 28232 bp, 24 predicted proteins | sample 1538911 | NCBI WGS metagenome assembly OCHN01 (sample SAMN04571736, study PRJEB22368) | human gut metagenome | biome: human gut; material: stool | host: Homo sapiens | place: Luxembourg | collected 2013-01-11 | reverse complement strand
GTGGCGGAAGGACACCAGCACAAAGGGCAGCATGCTCAGCAGGGTAATGCTGCCGCCGTTGGGCAGGGTGAAGAACTTGATGTTGGACAGCACGGTTCCGATGGCGATCATCAGGGCGCACTCCACCAGAGTTCTTGTTTTGGTGTAGGTTTTGGACATGGAGAGATTCCTCTTCTCTTTATAAATAGTACACAAAAACAAAATGCGCCCACTTTTGCAAGCAGGCGCAAGGGTGTTTGAGAAAGAACGGACAGCTCCGCAAACTCCCTACGCCGGCATTGCCCGGGTCAGGTAAAGGGTACTCCGCTCAGTGCGGATCTCAGCCTTACGGCGCCCCTGTTTTTATGTCCGTGGTCAGTATAGCGCAGCCGGGCGGCAAAAGTCAACCCTTGCCGACATAATTGCCTGGCCCGGCGCATAGGCTGTAGCAGCACGATACAGGGGGCGTGGGGGTATGAGAGCAGATCCGGAACAGCGGGCGGTACAGCTGGCAGAATACATCGTGGAGCGCGGGGCCACCGTGCGCGCTGCGGCTGCGGCGTTTGGGTGCAGCAAGTCCACCGTGCACAAGGACGTTTCGGTGCGGCTGGTCCGGGTCAGCCCGGGGCTGTCGGCACAGGTGCGGGCAGTGCTGGCACGCAACAAAGCCGAGCGGCATCTGCGCGGCGGGGCTGCCACCCGCCGAAAATACCGTAAATAGAAGCGCAGCGCCCCTGCACGCCGCCGGATGGACGGAGCAGGGGCGCTGCTGTGTTCAGTGCCCGGCCCGAAATTGGTTCAAGGCACCTTTTTCCAGCCGGGACACCTGCGCCTGACTGATGCCGATCTCCTGCGCCACCTCCATCTGGGTCTTGCCCCGGAGATAGCGCAGCTCCATGATCCGCTTTTCGCGCGGGGTCAGCCCGGCCACGGTCTGCCGGAACTGCAGCCCGCTGATCCAGCTGTCCTCGCCATCCGGGTCGCGCACCTGGTCGATGAGGTACATGGCATCGCCGCCGTCGGTATACACCGGCTCTTCCAGGCTCACCGGCTCTACCACCGATTCCAGTGCTGCGGTCACCTCCCGGCGGGACAGGCCTGCCTCCCCGGCGATCTCGTCCATGGTGGGTTCCCGGCCCAGCTGCTTCTCCAGCGTTTCGCGGGCCTGCATGGCCCGGTAGGCGGTATCGCGCAGGCTGCGGCTTACCCGCAGGGCATTGTTGTCCCGCAAAAAGCGCCGGATCTCGCCGATGATCATGGGCACGCCGTAGGTGGAAAACCGCACCGGCTGGGCAGGGTCAAAGTTGTCGATGGCTTTGATGAGCCCGATGCACCCCACCTGAAACAGGTCGTCGAGGTTTTCGCCCCGCTGGGCAAAGCGCTGCACCACGCTCAGCACCAGCCGCAGGTTGCCCTCCACCATGCGTTCCCGTGCTCCTGCATCCCCGGCGTGGGCCTGCAGGAGCAGCTGCCGCTTTTCGCTTTCGGACAAAACAGGAAGCTGCGCCGTGTTTACGCCGCACAGTTCCACCTTATTGTACATCCAAACGCCCCCGGTCTGTTTTGAAGTTCACCGGGAGTATGGCCGCAGGGGCAAACCACTATGCGTGGAAAAAATTACACGCCCACCCGGCAGCCGGATGAGCGTGCAAAAAAGCCGCAATTGCAATTGGCACATAATTATGGTATGCTTTAAACGCAGCCGCAAGGCTGCCACGAGGCGCTGCGTCCCACAAATGCAGGCGGCTGAGCTCCTTACCGGCACCTGAGTGCCCGGTGGAGCGAATTTTTCTTGAAATCTCGGCCTCCCCCGGACGCCCAAGGGCGGAAAGGGGGGATGCACCATGACGTTTGAACAGGTCGTAATGCTGCTTTCGCTGCTTGGCGGAGCAATCTACGTTACATTTCAGATCACATGGACTGTCTCGCACAGGGATGATAAAAAGAAAAAATGACCGCCTTCAAGTTCCCAAGCCTGAACGGTCATCTTTTCTGATCAATCTGGTAAGGAGCTAGTCGTTTGTATGGGCCAGCGCCTTCTGTGTTTTCAGTATAGACGATTCCACGCGGTTTGTCAAGGGCAGGCCGTGTTACATTTCAGATCACATGGACTGTCTCGCACAGGGATGACAAAAAGAAAAAATGACCGCCTCAACGCTTCCAACCCTGAGCGGTCATTTCTTCTGATCAATCTGGTAAGGAGCTAGTCGTTTGTATGGGCCAGCGCCTTTTGTATTTTCAGTATAGACGATTCCACGCGGTTTGTCAAGGACAAGGCCGCGCTTTTTTATTGCCCTTCCAGTTGGAGCTTCAGGGTCTGGATGATGCGCTTTTCAAGGCGGGAGATGTAACTCTGGCTGATGCCCAGGGCGTCGGCGGCTTCCTTCTGGGTGCGTTCCACGCCGTCGGTCAGGCCGAAGCGCAGCTCCATGATCCGGCGCTCCCGGGCCGAAAGGCTGCTCACGGCGCGGCGCAGACCGGCGCGCTCGGCGTCCTGCTCCAGCTGCTGGCCCACCATATTCTCGTCGCTGCCGAGGATGTCCGACAGCAGCAGCTCGTTGCCGTCGCCGTCCACATTCAGCGGCTCGTCAAGGCTGGCCTCCTGACGGCGGTTGGAGGTCTTGCGCAGGTACATCAGGATCTCGTTGCCGATGCAGCGGCTGGCGTAGGTGGCCAGCTTGATGCTGCGTTCCGGCGTGAAGGTGTTCACGGCCTTGATCAGCCCGATGGTGCCGATGCTGATCAGGTCCTCGGCGGGCACACCGCTGTTCTCGTACTTTTTGGCAAGGTACACCACCAGCCGCAGATTGTGCAGGATGAGCGCATCGCGGGCGTCTGCCTCTCCGGCGGCCATGCGGGCCAGCAGGGCTTTTTCTTCGGCGGGGGAGAGGGGAGAGGGCAGGCTGGCGGTGCCGGCCAGATACTGCACGCCGCCGCAAAACCGCAGCCGCGCACACAGGCGGTGCCAGAGCTGCCGCAAAAACTGGAACATGAGCAGTCCTCCCTATAATAAGTATTATAAGAGCAGCTGTGCCGCATCCTCGCCGTACAGCAGCTCCCATGCAGGGTCCGGCGGCGTGGGGCAGCAGAACGCCGCCAGCAGCCCGCCTGCGCGGTCTTTGCCCAACTGCAGGGCAGCGGGCAGGGCAGGCAGCATGCTCTGGCCGTGGATGCTGCGGCAGGGCACCAGATGCACCCCCAGCTCCGGCGGGGGCGGGGCTGTGCTGTGGGCAAACCAGCCATCGAGATACTGCCGGGCTGCCTGCGGCAGGCGGTGCCGTACCGCCGGGTACTGCACCAGCACCACGGCCTTGCCGCTCAACGGCTCTTGCAGGGCAAAGCCGGTGTCGTGGAAGGCCTGTACCGGCAGCTGCACCCCGGCCACCTCCAGCGTGGCGGGCACGCTGGGCGCGCCGCTGCGGCCAAAGCAGTACAGCAGGGCCCGCAGTACGGCATACACCCCCGCGCAGCTGGCCAGCAGCCGCCCGGGGGACAGCGGCAGGCTGACGCTCAGGTTGCGGCTCTGCACGCCGGGCAGCACCACCGCTCCGCACAAAAGCAGGTTGAGCAGTGCATACCACGCACACAACCGGGCAAAACGCCCCCGCCCGGGCAGGCCGTAGGCGGCGGCCACCACCGCGCAACCTGTGAAAATTTTATAACCAACCGCCACGGCTCCCGGCAGCTCCGGGGCCAGCAGTACCAGTGCCGACACTGCCGCCAGCGCCGCCCCGGTGCACAGCCGCACCCCGGTGCACACGGTGGCGCACAGCAGACCGGCTGCGGTGAGAAACAGGGCAGCAAGGACAAAATTGGTCAGCAGAAGCTCGTCGAGGTAGATCACGCTTTTCAACGGCAGGCCCCCCTTGGTGCCAGTGTACCGCCCCGGGGCAAAAAAACCTGTCGGAACCGGAAAACCGCCTGCGGACTGTACAAAAGCAATACTTTTATAGACCTTGTTTCACATTTTTTACACTTTTTGCAAAAAGGTACTTGAACATTTCTGGAAAGTGTGGTATATTATTGCCATCCTAGTAAGGATTGGTGAGCACACGAAAGTGAGCTTGCAAAATATCTTTCTACATTTTGAAGGGAGTAATTCATTATGATGATGCCTGCAAACTTTTCCGCAATCTCTGAGAACGAGATGACCTACGTCAACGGTGGCGCTAGCCTGGCTGACATCCTGGCCCCCGAGCTGAAGGTCGAGAACTGGCAGAAGTTCAACCAGAACATGGTTACCATCATCGGTAACAGCTTCATGAGCAAGTACATCGGCAACACTGTCGGCATTCTGTTCGGCGGCAGCTACCGTCCCGGTGCTCTGGGCAACGCTTGGTACACCGACGTCAAGGGTTCTTACAACGCTGGCTACAATGCTGGCTTCGGCAAGCATGAGAATGAGACTGCCGGCGATAAGTTCCTGAATGGTGGCAACGGCGTTCTGAACGCTGGCCTGCGTATGGTCGGCTCTGCTGCTGCCATCTACAACCTGGCTACCGGCACCGTGAAGAACACTGTTAATGAGAATGTTCTGAAGTTCGATGTCCTCGCCTAATCGGTACTTGTGACTGACTAGCTGGTTTGCCTGAGGGCAGACCAAAGAACAGGTTCTGAATGGGCCCGGAGACGAAAGTCTCCGGGCCCATTTTTGCGTGCAGCTCCCTCAGTCGCCTGCGGCGACAGCTCCCTCTGGGAGGGAGCCTTTTTTGTTGGTACGGGAAACTTGGCCGGGCTGCCAAAAGCCTCCCTCCGGGAGAAAGATTTCCCCCGGCCGGGGCCGCAGAATTGTTTTGACAATAGCCTGGGATGTGATACAATAAACTCATATCGTCCGGTTGGGACCGGACCAAAGGAGGAACAAAAAATGAGATCCTGGAACTACAAGCTGCTGTGCGGGGCGGTGTGCCTGGCACAGCTGGCCTGTCTGAGCCTGCCCGTATGGGCAGCACAAAATTCGGCGGCGTTCACCCGGCAGACCACCCTGCAGCAGCTGCGGGATGACCCGGCCATCAAGTCGTCTGGCTACTATACTTACTGCCGTGAGCTGAGCAGCCTTGGCAACGAATACTGGAAGAACAAAACGCTGGAACAGTACATGCGCCCGGAGCTGGTGGATGACAGCGTGGCGGCCATGAATCTGGTGGCGGAAAATACCCGCAATGGGGTACAGGTGACCTGGCAGGTGTACAGCCCGGAAGAGATCGCGGCAAACTCTTCACTGGGGTGTGTGCAGCTGTATTATTTCCCAGGCAAGGAGCCGGGCGGCAAGTACGCGCTGGTGGTGCCCGGCAACGGCAGCACCATGACCTCCGAGATGGAAGAGGGCGGCTCCACGGCCTACCAGCTGCATGAACAGGGCTACACCGTGTTCGTGCTGCGGTACCGCACCTGGATCGACATGGGCGACAATGCGCCCATTCAGGATCTTGCCAATGCGGTAAAGTTTATCACGGCCCATGCCGGGCAGTTCGGTGTGCAGCCGGAAAATTATGCGCTGGTGGGCTATTCCTCTGGCGGACAGATCGCAGGAATCTTTGCAAACAAGGAACGGGGCTATGGCTCCTATCAGGTGGAAAGACCCGGTGCACTGTTGTTGGGTTACCCGGTGGTGGACCTGACAGTGATGAAGCCGCTTTACCACATTCTGTATGACATTGGCACCTGCGGCTGGCGTTACTACTGGGCAAACCTGTGTAATATGGTAGACGCAGACTATCCGCCTGTGTACTTCTGGTGGGGGAAAAACGATGTTGTGCTGAGCTCTGCCGAGATGCCTGGCCAGCACAGGGATTTTGACCGGACCTTGGAGCGAAACAACATTCCCCATCAGATGGTCGTTTATCAGAATGCCCCGCACAGCATCGGCACCGGCAACGGCACCGATGCAGAGGGCTGGATGACGGATGCGGTGGCTTTCTGGGAAGCACATACCACCGGCTGATTCAAAACGGAAAGGAATGGGTGAAATGTTCGGACATCTGCTGAAACGCGGTGCAGTCGTGCTGTGCCTTGCGGCTGTTCTTGCCCTGCCGGTGTGTGCGGAGGGCCGCATCACCACCGATATGACCATGAAGGAGATCCGCTCCGACCCGGCCATTGCGGGCAGCGGGGTCTCCACCTATTGCAAAGGGGATGCGGACAACCTTGCACTGCGCCGCCTGTATGAAAACAAGACCCTTCTGGACTATGTGGGTGAGACCACGGCACAGGACAGCGCCGACGGCCTGAACATCGTCATTGAGAACTACGAAGCCGGTAAGCAGGTGACCTGGCAGGTGTACAGCCCGGAAGAGATCGCAGCCGACTCCTCGCTGGGCTGTGTGCAGCTGTTCTGGTTCCCCGGCACGAATGCCGATGGCAAATATGCGCTGGTGGTGGGCGGCAATGCGGCCATGAAAAGCGGCGACCTGAACGAGGGCATTGCTGTGGCAGCGAAGCTGAACAAGATGGGCTATAGCGTCTTTGTGCTGCGGTATCGCATTCTGTGGGGTATCAGCAACAACGGCCCCCTGCAGGATCTGGGCCGGGCGGTGCAGTTCATCACGAACCATGCACAGCAGTTCGGCGTGCAGCCGGAAAACTATGCCCTCGTGGGCTTTTCCTCCGGCGGGCAGCTGTGCGGGCTGTTCAGTTCGGATAAGCGCTATGGCTACAAGGCCTATGATGTGCCAAAGCCCGGTGCACTGCTGATGGGCTACCCCGTCAACGATTTTGCAGAGATCAAGCCGGTGTACCATGCCGTGATGGACCCGGCATCCTGCAGATGGAGGTATTACTGGTCGGATATCTCAGGCGGCATCACACCGGACTTCCCGCCGACCTATTTCTGGTACGGCAAGAATGATGTTACCCTGAAGACTCTGGGATATCCGTTCCAGGGTCCGGCCGTCCGGAAGGCGTTGGAGGCAAACGGTGTGCCCTGTGAGGTGCATGTCTATGAAAATGCACCCCATGCCATCGGCACCGGCAACGGTACGGATGCAGAGGGCTGGATGACGGATGCGGTGGCTTTCTGGGAGCAGCACACTTCCTGAAATATCAGAATTTGAATTTATAAAAAAGGGGATGCTTTTATGCAAAACAAGATCTCTCGCCGCCAGTTTCTGCAGGTGACCGGTGCCTCGGCCGCCGCGCTGCTGCTGGCCGGTCTGCCGGTGGAGGCCTCTGCCGCATCGGGCCATCTGACCGTTACGCCGGATACCCTCGTCTCTGACCTGCGTGCCGATCCGACATTCGCCGCCAGCGGCGTGTGGACCTGGCAGAGTGCCGTGGACAGCCCGGACACCCCGGAAGCAGGTACCACGCTGTCGGACTATGTGGGCGCCAACATGGCACAGGACAGCGCCGACGCCCTGAACTATCTGGCCGATACCTATGAAGCCGGCACTCAGGTGACTTATAAAGTATACTCCCCGGAGGAGATCGCCGCAGACGCCACCCGTGATGGCGTGGAACTGTATTACTGGCCGTCGGAAGTGCCCGGCAGCAAGTTTGTGGTGGTCATGTCCGGCAATGTGCTCAACAAGACTTCCAATATGTCCGAGGGCTATGCCACGGCATGGCGGCTGCACCAGATGGGCTACGCAGCCTTCGTGCTGCGCTACCGCGTGTTCCTCAAGGCAAAGGACAACGCCCCGGTGGCTGACCTTGGCAACGCTGTCCGGTTCATCACCACTCATGCAGACCAGTTCAATGTGCAGCCGGAAAACTACGCCCTGCTGGGCTATTCCTCCGGCGGCCATCTGGCCGGTGTGTTCTCCGGCGACGAACTGGGCTACAAGCACTATGGGGTGCCCAAGCCCGGTGCTTTGCTGCTGGGCTATCCCATCAACAATTTCTTTGAGTATAAGCCGGTCTATCATGCTGCCATCGACCCCTTTGTGTTGGAGGGCCGGTACTATGAACTGAACATCTCTGACTGTGTCACCGACGATTACCCGCCGGTGTATCACTGGTACGGCGAGAACGATTATGTGTTCCCGCTGCTGTGCTACCCGGCTCAGCGCCCGGCGCTGAGCCGCGCACTGGAAAAGCACCATGTGCCCTGCAAAGAGGTGCTGTTCCCCAATGCGACCCACGGCGTGGGTACCGGCGCAGGCACCGATGCCGACGGCTGGATGCTGGACGCTGCGAACTTCTGGGAGACCCAGATCAACGGCTGAATCTGAACAAAAGAGGAGCGGAATGCAATGAAGAACCTGAATGCCTGTCTGGCAAGCCTGAACCTCGGCCTGCCGGACGATGTGCGCCGCCTGAAAGAGGCGGGCTATTATACCGAGGCCATTGCCTGCATTGACACCTACCTGGCGGAGGACTGGACAAAGACCCAGAACCAGCCGGTGCAGCCTGTCGGCCCTCTGCCGGAAAACCCCACGCCCCGCGGTGTGGATGCCATGCGGGATGCTCTGCTGGCCCAGCGGGAGATCCTGCGCCGTCTGCCGCTGGACTATACGGTGTCCGAAGCACAGGCGCTGGAACTGCTGCAAAGCCTTGTGCGGGACTTTACCCCGGAGGAATTCCGGGCACTGGACCGCGCCGGTGCCATGGACTGGCGGTTCGTGGAAGGGGAGAAGCGGTACATCCGCTCCTTTGCCGAGACCCTGTTGGCCACCCATCCGGAGCTGGCAGCCCGTCAGATCGACCCGCCCCAGCAGCACCCCAGCTGGGAACGGTATGAGCCGGAGCACGAGCAGATGGTGCGCACCGGCGCAGTCAGCGCGGACATCACGCTGGAAACCAGCATCGGCATGAGCGACGAAGCCTTTGCCGCTGCCCTTGCGGCTGCAAAGCAGCAGGGCCGCAGCACCGTGCACGTCCGGGTGTGGCTGCCGCTCCCGGCGGCCTGCCCGGCACAGAGCAATATCACGCTGGATTCCTTCACCGAGCCGCCCACCTGCATTGCCCCGGAAGATGCCGCCCAGCGCACGGCGTATTGGGAGGCCGACCTTGCCGAGAACCGGCCCTTTGGCGCGGTGTACAGCTACCGTACCACGGCCCGCTATGCCGACCCGCTGCATATGCAGGCGGACCCCGTGCAGCCAACCTTTGATACGCAGGAAGAACTGCCGCATCTGGAGTTCACGCCCTATCTGCGGGCACTGGCGGCCCAGCTCACCCAGGGCATTACCGACCCGGTGCAGAAGGCAAAGCGCATTTACGACTATGTGACCCTCAACACCCACTACCACTACCAGCCGCCCTACTTCGTGCAGGAAAACATCACCGACGGCTGTGTCCACAACCGCCGGGGAGACTGCGGCATCATGGCCTCTACCTTCATCGTGCTGTGCCGTCTGGCCGGCATCCCGGCCCAGTGGCAGAGCGGCCTTGTGGTGCGGCGGGAGATGGTGGGCTGCCACGACTGGGCCGCGTTCTACATCGCGCCCCAGGGCTGGATGTACGCCGACTGCTCGGCCGGTGCCTCCATGGCCCGTGCCGGGAACGAGAAGATGCGCCTACACTACTTCGGCAATCTGGACACCGGGCGCATGGTGGCCAACCGTGCCCTCTGCGCACCCTTTGACCCGCCCATGTGCTCCTTCCGCGCCGACCCCTGTGACAATCAGGTGGGCGAGGTGGAAGCCGACGGTGTGGGCCTGTACGGCGAGCAGCTGCAGTGGAGCCAGACGCTGCGCCGCTACGAGACACTGTAAAAAGCAAAAGGTCCGGGCTTTGCATCTGCACGGCCCGGATCTTGGATTTTATAAGGAGATACCCTATGGAATTTCTTGCATTACTCTACACCGTTCTGCTGGTGGCCATCTGCCTGCTGCAGGCACTGCTGCTGTACCGCTCCGGCAAACAGGCACCCCGGCAGGACGACGAAGCCCTCAAAGAGTGGGTGCGTCAGCAGCTGGACGCCCAGTCGAAGCTCTTTGCCCAGAAGCAGGCCGAGCTGGCCCGGCAGAACTACGACGCCATGCGCGGCATCAGCGAAACGCTGCAGACCGCTGTGCAGGGTATGAGCAGCACCTTGAATGCCGGGCAGGCCGCGCAGCAGCAGACCATGGAACAGCGCCTGCAGGGGCTGGAAGCTTCCAACGCTCGCAAGCTGGAAGAAATGCGCAAAACGCTGGCCGAAAGCATGGCCGCCCTGCAGGCACAGAATGCCCAGAAGCTGGACGAGATCCGCTGCACGGTGGACGAGCAGCTGCAGGATGCCCTGCAGAAGCGGGTGACCGAGAGCTTCAAGGCGGTCAACGCCCAGCTGGAACAGGTGTACAAGGGCCTGGGTGAGATGCAGAGCCTTGCCGCCGATGTGGGCGGCCTGAAACAGGTGCTGTCGGGCGTCAAGACCCGCGGCATCCTGGGCGAGATCCAGCTGGGAGCCATTCTGGAAGAAATTCTGGCCCCAGAGCAGTACGACACCAATGTGGCCACCATCCCCGGCAGCACCCAGCGGGTGGAGTACGCTATCAAAATGCCGGGTGCCGACGGCGGCAGCGTCTGGCTGCCGATCGACTCCAAGTTCCCCGGTGATACCTACGCCCACCTGCAGGATGCGCAGGCATCCGGCGATGCGCAGGCTGTGGAAAACGCCCGCCATGCACTGGAACTGGTGCTGCGCAGCGAGGCCAAGGACATCCGCGAAAAGTATGTGGAGCCGCCGTATACCACAGCCTTCGGCATCCTGTTTCTGCCCTTCGAGGGCCTGTACGCCGAGGTGGTGAATGCGGGCCTGCTGGAGGTGCTGCAGCGGGACTATCAGGTGAACGTGGCCGGCCCCAGCACCATGGCGGCCCTGCTCAACAGCCTGCAGATGGGCTTCAAGACCCTTGCCATCCAGAAACGTTCGGGCGAGGTGTGGCAGCTGCTGGGTGCCGTCAAGACTGAGTTCGACAAGTTCGGGCAGGGGCTTTCCAAGCTGCAGCAGCGTTTGCGCCAGACCGACGAAGAGCTGGATAATCTCATCGGCGTGCGCAGCCGTGCCATCAGCCGCAAATTGCGGGCCGTACAGACGATGGATGACGCCAGCGCTGCGGCCCTGCTGGAGCTGGACACCGAGCCGGGCCGCCCCGTGTCTGCCCGCCTGCCGGAAAGCAGGGGCGATGAATAACGGTTGTGGTCAGGGGTCCGGGAGGGAAAAGCCGCAGATCCCTCTTGCTAAATTTCTGACGATATGCTATACTAGGAATTGTTCTTAAGAAGAATCGGCCGCTTTCTGCGGCACAGCATAAAAATAAAGGAGCATGGGATTTATGAGCGTACAGAAGATCAGCAATACCATTCTGGGCGTGGGGGTGGACGATACCACCATCGACCTGTTTGAAAGTCAGTACCCGGTGCCAACCGGCGTCAGCTACAACTCCTATGTCATTCTGGATGAAAAGGTCGCCATTCTGGATACGGTGGACAACCGTGCCACGGATGCCTGGCTGGCAAACCTCACCGAAGCGCTGGGCGACCGCATGCCGGAATATCTGGTGGTCTCCCACATGGAGCCGGACCATGGTGCCAACATTGCCCGCCTGGCCGCTAAGTACCCGGACATGAAGGTGGTGGGCAACGCCAAGACCTTTATGTATATGGAGCAGTTCTTCGGCCCGGATGCCGTGGCCAAGGAGCGCCGTGTGGTGGTGAAGGACGGCGAGAGCTTGTCTCTGGGGAGCCACACCCTCACCTTTGTATTTGCACCCATGGTGCACTGGCCGGAGGTCATGGTCAGCTATGAGAGCAGCGAAAAGGTGCTGTTCTCCGCCGACGGTTTCGGCCGCTTCGGGGCGGTGGCAAAGTTTGACGAAAAGGCCGACTGGGCCAGCGAAGCCCGCCGGTATTACCTGAACATCGTGGGCAAGTACGGCCCGCAGGTGCAGGCACTGCTCAAAAAGGCAGCCGCACTGGATATTGCCACCATCTGCCCGCTGCACGGCCCGGTGCTCACCGGGGACCTGGGCAAGTATCTGGCCTATTATGATACCTGGTCCAGCTATAAGCCGGAGGAGCCGGAAAAGATCCTGGTGGCCAGTGCTTCCATCCACGGCCATACCCGCGCCGCGGCCCACACCATGGCCGAAAAGCTGCGTGCCAAGGGCGCAAAGGTGGTGGAGATGGACCTGACCCGCACCGATGTGTCCTACGCCGTCACCGAGGCATTCCGCTGCGGAAAGATCGTTCTGGCCTGCGCCACCTATGACGGCTTCCTCTTCCCGCCGATGGAGTCCCTGCTGACCCACCTCAAGACCAAGGCGTTCCAGAACCGTACCGTCGGCCTGATGGAGAACGGCACCTGGGCCCCCATGGCTGCCAAACTCATGCGCGCCGAGCTGGAAGGCATGAAGAACATCACGGTCTGCGAGAACGTGGTCACCATCCGCTCTGCTGCCAATGCTGCCGCGGAAGCCCAGATGGACGCTCTGGCCGACGAGATCGTGGCAAAATAAGCCCCAAAAGCGCGTAAAATCAGAAAAGACAAGCTGCCCGCATACCGGATGTGACAAGATCACACGGTATGCGGGCAATTTTTTATCGGGGTGTAGGACTGCAGCGAGAGGACGGGAATGCTCTGTCATTCTTGCGTGGAAACCTGAACTACGACGGAAATTTCGGTCGGATGGTACGGCCCGGCATATTACGGGAAATCTGCTGAAATACATTTTAGTTGTCGGAAACGATAAATCCGTGTTCGCGGATCATCTGTTCCAGCTCGGTTCGGTCAATACACCGCAGTTAAAAGCGGCCATCAAGCCGGAGCCTGAAGCCCATCATGGACGCTATGTGGGCGTGGGGCGAACAGTACAAACAACAGAATGCGTGACTGCACGCCGGGCAGCTGCCGTACCTGCGGCAGCACCCGGCATTTTTTGTAAAAAGAAGAAACTGCACCATGGAGCGGATCTTACTGCTGGAGGATGACAAAAGTCTGGTCACCGGGCTGGCTGCGGCCCTGCTGGCGGCAGAATGTGCGGCGTGGGCCGTGTGCCCGGCGTTGTGCCTGCCGCTGCTGGGGCTGTTTGTGCTGTTGAGTGCCGGGACCTATGCGGCGTCCGGCCTGCTGGTGGGCGTTGCTGCCGGCCTTGTGCTGCACCGTGTACTGTATACCCGGCTGATCACCCACTATTTCGGCGTCGTGTGGCGGGTGCCCTTCGGGCTGCTGGCAGTGCTCTGTCTGTTCGTGGCAGGTGCAGCGGCGCTTGCGGTGCACGGCCCGGTGAAGCGATTGCAGGCAATGCCCGTCACAGCAGCCATCAACGAACTCTGACAAACAAAAAACAAGCGCCGGAGCGCTCCCTTTTGCGGGAATGCTCCGGCGCTTTTGGGTGTAACTCAGTCCAGCACGGGAATGTCCAGCCCGAATTCCAGCGGGCGGAACCGGGGGCAGACGTTTTCGGTGATGGAGATCACCGAGGCGGCCAGACGGCTGCCGATCTCGCAGGAGGCGGGCAGGTTCTTGCCGTAGGTCAGGCCGATGACTGTACCGGCAAAGAAGGCGTCACCGGCACCGGTGGTGTCGATCACATCCACCTTCTTGGCGGGCACAACGCCGCTTTCGCCGTTGGCGCGGGCATACACGGCACCCTGCCCGCCCATGGTGACCACCATGCAGGGGATGTTGGCGCTGTGCACGTTGGCGGCCAGCACCTCCCGCATGGCAGCGGGGGAAAGGTGGTCGTAATCGTCCGAGAAGAGCAGCCCGGCTTCCTGCTGGTTGCACACAAAGCAGTCCACCTGCTGCAAAAAGTCGCGGCGCTCCATGGCGATGCTCATGTTGGAGATGGCCGCGTAGACCCGCTTGTTGTACTTTTTGGCAAAGCGCAGCACCTGCTTGACCGTCTCTTTTTCCAGATCCAGCTCCAGCGCGATGCTGTCGCAGTCCTTGAAGATCTCGTCTCCCTGCTCTTTCAGCAGAGCGGTGAGGGGAGTGGTGTCCGGGCGCTTGGAGATGGAGGCGCATACGTCACCGTCGTTGTTGAACACGGCCAGCCAGGTGCCCATGCCGTCCTTCACGCGGCGGATGAACTGGGTGTTCACCTTGTGGTCGCGCAGCTTGTCGATGACATCCTGGCCCATGCCGGTGTCATCCACCAGACCCACAAAGGTGGGGCGCAGCTCCACATTGGCGATGTCCTCCACGATGTTGCGGCTCACACCACCGTGTACCTGCTCGACCCGGCCGGAGTTGCGCCCGCCCGGGATGTAGGTGGAAAGGGGGTACCCCTTGATGTCCACAAAAACGGCTCCGATGACTACGATTCCCATAGAAAAACCTTCCTGCAAAAATATTTTGCCTTCATTATACCAACTCTTTACGACAGAATCCATCCTTTTTGTCATTTCGGGCCGAAAAAGCGCGCAGAAGGCCGAACTGCCTTACAGGGCGGTGCTTGCCGTCCGAACCAGGAACTCCATGGCCTGCACGGGGTACTGCCCGGCGGCGGTCTCGCCGGTGAGCATCAGGCTGGACGCACCATCCAACACAGCATTGTAAATATCGCTCACCTCGGCGCGGGTGGGCACGGCACGGGTGCACATGCTGTCCAGCATCTGGGTGACCACCATAAAGGGTACCCCGGCGGCCCGGCAGGCGGCAGAAAGCTGTTTCTGACAGCGGGGCAGCTCCCACAGCGGCATGGCGTTGCCCAGGTCGCCGCGGGCAATGACCACCTCGTCCACGAGGGACAGAAACTCCGGCAGGGCCTGCACCCCGGCAAGGTTCTCGATCTTTGCAAAGATGCGGATCTGCGGCGCACCGGCCTCGGCCAGCGCCTGCCGCAAAGCAAGGATGTCCTGTTTCCCGCGCACGAAGGGCAGCATGACCCCAGTGACGCCGCAGGAAGCTGCGATGCGCAGGTTGGCAAGGTCCTCACTTGTCAGGGTGGGCATGGGCACCGACAGACCCGGGGCGGCAATGCTCTTGCGGCTTTGCAGAACGCCGCCCCGCAGTACGGTGCAGACCAGTGCATCCGGCCCGGCGGCAGTTACTTCCACCAGCAGCTTGCCGTCATCCAGCAAAAGCTGCTGCCCGGGGCGGGCTGCCTGCACGAGCTGGACAGGGCAGGGGATGCCGCCTGCACCCAGCTGTACCGTGCCGCCCTCCGGCAGGGTGACCGGGCTGGCCAGCCGCCCGACACGCAGTTCCGGCCCCTGCAGGTCGATGAGCAGGTCCGGAATGCCGACAGCGTGGATCATTGCCAGCCAGTCAGCATGTTCGGCCAGCGCCCCGTGGGAAAGGTTCATGCGCAGGCCGGTCATGCCGGCGTCCACAAGGCGGCGCAGAGTTCCGGCACTGGCGCAGGCCGGGCCAATGGTTCCATAAAAATGCATAAGGGGTCCCTTCTTTCATAGATTGCGCAGGTGTTCCTGCAAAAAGCTGCACAAAAGCCGGACACAGGGGTGCTCTGCGTGCTCCGGCTGCAAAAAGGCGGCGCAGATGGGCGGCATGCCGTCCAGTGCCACGTCCTGAACATTGTCCATGCAGTGGTCGGAGGTGATCTCCAACCGGTCCAGGGCCAGACCGTTGCGCTCCTGGGTGCGGTAAAGCACTTGATAGTATTGCTCGCCGATCTCTACCTTCGGGCGGGCACCGGCCTGCCGCAGGGTATTCCACAGCGGGGCCAGCGGCTCCGGCGCAAGGCCCGGCACCAACAGCAGCTGGCCGTCCAGCTCTGCCGGGGCGATGCTGCTGCGCCCCCAGAACGGGCTGCAGCGGGGCACCAGCAGGGCCGCAGTGTGCCGGGTGAGCGCGGTGCGGGCAAGCCCGGCCGCGCAGCCGCCCAGGTCCATCACCAGCCCGGCGTCCAGCGTGCCGTTCTGCAATTGTGCACATACGGCGTCGTTGGAGAGCAATGTGGTTTCCAGCGGGATGCCCGGGTATTGCTGCCGGAACTGCTCCAGCACATTCCCCAGCATGGGCAGGTAGCTGGGCACCAACGCCACACTGATGCCCAGCCGCAGGGCGGGGGACCGGATATCCTGATACGCCTGCGCGCACATCCGCTCAAATTGCTCCACCACCGGCGCGGCCTGCGCCCGGAAGCGCTGGCCCTTTTCGGTCAGGGCAAGGTGATTGCGCACATTGATGAACAGCGGGCCGCAAAGCTCTTCTTCCAGTGCGGCAATGCTGAGGCGCAGCGCCTGCCGGGACAGATACATCCGCCCGGCCGTGCGGGTATAGTTCAGGTCCTGACACAGGGCCAGAAAATAGCGCAGCTGCTGAATGGTCATGGGAGGTTCCTTTCCAGAAATAAAACGCAAGTTTTACTTGATGCTTATAGGGATATTATATCTTCTTTTTCTTTGCTTGTAAATGTGATACTTTTAACAAGAACGGCAATAAGATTTTGTCGATACGAAGATACGAGCAAGAAAAGGAAGAAATTATGATGGAAAAGATCTCTCGTAAAGGATTTCTGAAAATCGCAGCAGCCGCTGCCATGAGCAGCGTCACCGCAGCCGGTCTGGCTGCCTGCAATGCAGCCAGCAGCTCCACCGCTGCTGCATCCTCCGGTGCAGCCGGCATCTACACCCCTGGCACCTACACCGCCACCGCCAAGGGCATGAGCGAGATCACCGCCACGGTGACCTTTGACGCTGCCAGCATCACCAAGGTGGAGCTGGACCTGTCCGGCGAGACCGACAGCATCGGCCAGGCCGCCAAGGATAAGCTGATCGAGCAGGTGATGAACGCTCAGACCAGCCAGATCGACGGTGTGACCGGTGCCACCGTGACCAGCAAGGCTGTGCAGAACGCTGTGGCCGACTGCATCCGTCAGGCCAGCGGCGGTGCCATCAACCCCGCTGAGCAGACCACCGAGGAGACTGCCTCCACCGCCGACTGGCTGGGCGAGGAGCCCGAAGTGGCCGAGAGCGACATCAAGCAGACCGTGGAGTGTGAGGTGCTGGTGGTGGGTGCTGGTTCTTCTGGTACCTTTGCCGCTGCCGCCGCGGCCGAGGCTGGTGCCAAGACCATCCTGATCGAAAAGTTCGGCCACGACATGGCCAGCGGCATCCGCGACACGCTGGCTGCCTGCGGCTCCAAGCAGCAGCAGGAGGACGGTGATGACGTGAACAAGAAGGACGCTGTGCGCTACCTGTGCAATTGGAGCCAGGGCTATACCCGCCGCAGCCTGGCACAGGTGTGGGCAGACCGCAGCGGTGAGACCATCGACTGGTTCACCGACGTACTGGCCGAGAGCGGCATCGACTTCCGCCACGAGATCGACGAAAAGCGTGACAACGACAACTACGAGGTGCTGGACGTGGGCCACAGCACCCAGTACGGCGACGAGTACAGCGAGCAGCTGACCATGGACGCCGTGCTCAAGCACGCCGAGGCCGACGGTCTGGAAGTGCAGTACGAGATCACCATGGTCAAGCTGGAAAAGGACGGCAACCGCGTCACCGGCCTGATCGCCAAGAATGCCAACGACGAGTATGTGCGCTACAACGCATCCAAGGGCGTCATTCTGGCCTGCGGCGGCTACAGCGGCAATGAAACCATGATGAACGCCCTGCAGCCCCAGAGCGTGGAGCAGACCTGCATCAACTATTCCAAGCCCGGTGCCAAGGGCGACGGTATCAAGGCCTGCCTGTGGGCCGGTGCCATCATGGACCAGACCCACACCTCCATGATCTTTGACCGCGGTGCCATCAAGCCCGACCAGGTGGGGGAGTACGGCAAAGCCAACGACGGTGCCCTGTTCTGGATGGGCAGCCAGCCGTTCCTGAAGGTGAACCTGAACGGTGAGCGCTTCATGAACGAGTACATGCCTTACGATCTGGTGCTGCACGCTGCAGCCAGCCAGCCCTACCACACCTACTGCACTGTGTGGGACAGCAAGTACCCCGAGGATGTGGAGCGCTTTGCCACCCACGGCTGCAGCCGTCTGTACCCGCATGTGAACGGCACCGCTCCGGTGTTCCCCATTGAGTACATCGAGGGCATGAACGCCGATCTGCAGGACCAGGGTTACATCGTGCAGGCCGACACCGTGGAGGAGCTGGCCGACAAGCTGGGCCTGCCCAAGGACACCTTCACCGCAACGGTGGATCGCTACAATGAGCTGGCTGCCAAGGGCGAGGACGAGGATTACGGTAAGGAGGACTATCGTCTGTCCACCCTGAGCGAAGCTCCCTTCTACGGCGTCCGTCAGGCCGGCGGCTATCTGATCTGCACCATCGACGGCATCCAGATCGACGACAATATGCACGCCATTGATCAGGACTTCAAGGCCATCCCCGGCCTGTATGTCATCGGCGACATGAGTGGTAACTACTTCTCCGGCAGCTATCCCAGCCTGATGGCAGGTGCCGCCGCAGGCCGCAGTGCCACTTTCGGCCGCTTTGCCGGTCAGAACGCTGCCGCTGGCATCTGATCCGGAGCGCCCGCAACACGACACGCTGTGTGAAGCAATAAAAAAATGCGAACGAGAGCAGAAATGCTTTCGTTCGCATTTTTTGTTTACGGAAAGAACGCTTATTCTTCCACGATGATCTTATCCTTGGCGTAGTCCAAAGCAAGCCCGATCAGCTCATTGCGGGAGCGATTTGTTTTTCCGGCAAGATCATCGTAGAAATCGACGATTGACTTGTCTACTCGAATCGTAAATGTAACAGGTTCGGAGAGCTTTTTAATTCTGAGTTCATCCATTATTATCACCCCAATACTATTATGAGGTGAATTTTGCTTGAAATGAATGCTATATTACGGTTCGTAAATGAACATAAAGTGGTGTAATATATGGTGAGAACTGATCTTGCTTCCTGAATGCGTCGGAATGTGCCGAAAAACAACACATTCTGGGAATTGCTGCACAGAGAAACAGGAGGTACGATCAAACCGTAAAATAACCGGGTGACCGGCAAACAGAGGAGGATGTGTGCGATGAAAAAACAATTCCGGATTCTTGCAGCGGCACTGGCCCTGTGCCTGAGCCTGTTGTGCTGCCCGGCGGCCTTTGCGGCGGTGGACAGCAGTTCCTGCCAGACGGTACCCTATGCGCAGGCAACGTCTCAGCCGCTGGGACAGCCTATCACTATTACCGGTACGCCCAATTACAGTGCGGCTACCAGCAACGATACTGCATTTATTTTTGGCTTTGACACCGCCGACGGCGTGTGGTATGTGGCCGTGCAGAAGTCGAAATTTGATGCCTTCAAGGCGGCGGCCCCGGCACAGCAGATGACCCTGTACGGCGTGTATGCCGGCACACTGGACGTGAACGGCATGCCCATTCTGGACATCCAGAATGGCTCGGTGCTGCTGAACGGCACCACCAGCGACACGACAGCTTTGTACACGGCCGGGCAGAAAAAGCTGGATGCCCAGAAGGCCGCCGCTGCCGCCAGCAGCAAAAAGACCACGACCACTTCCGGCAGCAAAAAGAGCACGGGCAGTGCATCTTCCGGCCAGACGACCAGCCAGATGGTGTGGATCCCCACCCATGGCGGCAAGAAGTACCACAGCAACCCCAACTGCAGCGGAATGAAAGGCCCTGAGAAAGTGAGCCTGTCCACTGCAAAATCCCGCGGATTCACGGCTTGCAAAAAGTGCTACTGAGCATAAAAGAAAGGACCGCTGCGATCTCTCCGGAGGCCGCAGCGGTCTTTTGCGTTTTGTGGTAAAACTCAACTCCGGCGCTTGGCCAGTACCGCCGCCCCGCTGGCGGCGGTCAGGACGCCCAGCAGGGCAAGCCCAGCACCCGCCTGCCCGAAGAGATCGCCCACGGCACCCACAAAGGGGCTTGCGGGGATCATCAGGATGCTGTAGGCCATGCTGTCCACACTGATGAGGGTAGCCCGCTGATCACTGGAGATCAGGGCATTGAGACGCTGGTCGGCATGGAGCAGCCAGACTTCCAGCACGCCCTGCACCAGCATCATGCCCAGAATGCCGCCCCATGCGGGCGCTGCGCCGACCAGAAAGGTCCCGCCGCCGACCAGCAGGGCACACACCGTGTAGAACCGCCGCAGGGTGTGGGGATGTACCCGTCGGCCAATCTCGGTACCGGCCACGCAGGCCGCACCGCCCAGCAGCAAGGGCAGAAAAAGCCACTCGGTGGGCCAGCCCAGCTCCACGAGCCGCTGCTGCAGGAACATCTTGGTCAGATAGCAGGGGACAGAGATGACCGCATCGGCAGCGATGAGTTTTGCCGCCAGCGGGCAGCCGCGCAGGGCGGCGGCACTGTCCCGCACCAGCTGCGCGAACTGGCCCGGCAGCTCTCGCAGGGAATGGGAACTCCGGGCGGCTTGTGCCTCGGTGACCACAGGTTCCTTCAGCAGGAGCATGGCCAGTGTGGAAATGCTGCTGAACAGCGCACTCACCAGATAAAAGCCGGAAAACCGCAGAAACCGCCGCACAAATCAGGAAAAGGCCGGGCGCAAATGCCATGAGCAGGCTGCTCAGCACTGCCAGGATGCCGGTTGCCCAGATGCGGAATTGTGTGCCGCGTTTGGATTTGACCCGGTAGCCGACGGAGATGATGACATCGAGGTTGTAATAGTCCACATCGTAGACCTTTCCATCTGCGGCAGTGTAGGCAAATTTTGCCCACACTGATTCCTTCTGAAGCTCACCTTCCTTGAAGATGTTCCGGACGTGTTTTCCAATAACGCTGCGGTCACGCTGGAACAGCTCAGCCATCTGGTCGATGGACAGCCAGACGGTATCACCATCAAAGGTAGTATCAATTTTGGTCAGACCGTCGTCTGCATCTGCAAGCAATGTGTCTGTCTATACAAACACCATTTGCGTTGCAAAACGCTTGTTGGGAAATCCCAAACCCTTGAACTACATCCCGTGGATGCAGGCTGTTTTAAGCAAACAAAAAGGAAAACGGTTTTATTTCTTGCGGAATTCTCCATACAGCCACTCTGCCAATGCCGACATAATAGCCTTGTATTTGCTGGTATCTTCAAACAGGGAAGCGAAGGTGTCCTGCGCTTCAAGATAGCTGTCCTGTGCGGCAGTATCAAAGGCCTTGGGGAAGATGCTCTCGGTAAAGATCTGCGGGTCGGAGCTTCGCGCTAGTTTTGCCAGCTTCGAGTCGGCCAGCAGACGGTCATGCAGGGCAGTAAGCAACACCCGGTCGGCATTGGTGAACTCGCCCTTGAACTTCTCATTGATCTTCAAAATGATCTCGTCCAGCGGCTCCTTGGGGTCGTGCCCCAGAGCACCTTTCTGGGTGACCGGCTCGTAGACGCCCTTGGCGTGTTCCAGCTCGATGGCACCGGCAAAGGTCTTTTGCAGCTTGTAATACTCCAACTGCAATTTGCCCTCCAAGTCCAGCGGAGAGACCTCGTCCGGCGGCAGCAATTTGAGCAGATAAGCGCAGAATACGTTCTCCTTGTGCAGCTCTTCATCGAACATCCGTGCCACCTGCGAAACATAACCGTACCACTTGACAAGGCTTCGCAGCAGACGGCGGAACTGGTACCGCTCGGCCTGCGTTTTCTGATTGTAGCGGTCTGCCACCGGCTTCAAGACGCTGCTCATGCGGCCTACGGCGTTTTTATCCTGCTTGGTGCTGCGGAAATACTCCTTGGCAAAGGCTTCCACGTCTGCATCGGAATAAACGGCAAAGCTCCGCAGCTCCTTCTGGGTCTTGTAAATGAGGTCGGTGTTGACCTCCTGCTCCAGAAAGGTTTCCTGATAAAACGGCTGGAATGCCTCCCGGATGTCCTCTGCCTTGTTCACAAAATCCAGCACAAAGGTGTCGATTTTACCGGGACAGGTACGGTTCAGACGGGAGAGGGTCTGCACCGCCTTGACGCCCTTCAGCTTTTTGTCCACGATCATGGTGTGGAGCAGCGGTTCGTCAAAGCCGGTCTGGTATTTTTCAGCCACGATGAGCACATTGAAGTTGTTATGGAACTCCGTCTTAGTTTGGCTCTCCGCAATGTGGCTGCCGTCGGCGCGGACGTTCAGGGACTGCTCCGTGTACTCCACGCCGCCGTCCGGTACGGCACCGGAAAACGCCGCTAAGATCTGCACATCGTCATAACCCTGCTCTGCAATGTAGCGCTTGACCTCGTGGAAGTACCGCACCGCTGCCAATCGGGAGGAGGTGACCACCATCATCTTGCCCCGCCCGCCGATTTTGTGGCTGGTGGTCTCCCGGAAGGTCTCTACAATGATCTTTGCCTTCTGGCTGATGTTGTAGGGGTGCAACTCCTCGTACTTGCGGATAAGTTTTGCCGCCCGGCTGGCGGGCAGGTCGGGATTGTCCGGGATGGTCTTGGCAATCTTGAAGCAGGTGGAATAGGTCATGTAATTTTGCAGCACATCCAGAATGAACCCTTCCTCGATGGCCTGCCGCATACTGTAAATGTGGAAGGGGTGGTGGCTGCCGTCCGGGTACTCGGTGCCGAACAGTTCCAGCGTGGCGGCTTTTGGGGTGGCGGTAAAGGCAAAGAAGGACAGGTTCTTGTGCCGCCCGTGGGAGGTCAGTTCCTTCACCAGCGCATCCTCCGGGTCGATCTCGTCCTCTGCTTTGCCCTCCAGTTCGGCATATTCCCGCAGCGCGTCCTCGGTGTCGGCAAGGGCAGCTTTCAGCTTTAAAGCAGAGGTGCCGGTCTGGGAGGAGTGCGCTTCGTCGATGATAACGGCATAGTTCTTCCCGGCGGTTTTGTTCACCTCGGTGTAGATGACCGGGAACTTCTGCAGGGTGGTGATGATAATGCGTGCGCCATTGTTGATGGCATCCCGCAGGTCGCCGGAGTTTTTGTCCTCGCCGATGGCCTCCACCGCGCCCAGCGTATGGTCGAAGCCGGAGATGGTCTCCTGCAGCTGTGCGTCCAGCACGGTGCGGTCAGTCACCACGATGACGCTGGCAAATACAGGCTTGTTCTCTGTGTTGAACAGGGAAGCCAGCCGGTACGCCGTCCAAGCAATGGAGTTGGACTTGCCCGACCCGGCGCTGTGCTGGATGAGATAGTGCTGCCCGGCACCCTTCTGCCGCACATCTGCCACCAGCTTGCGCACCACGTCCAGCTGGTGATACCGGGGAAAGATCAGGGTCTTGCCGTCCTGCAGGCTCATGAACTTTTGCAGGATGTCCATCATGCTGTCCTTCTGGAACACTTCTTCCCAGAGGTAGGCGGTAAGGTAGCCGCTGGGGTTGGGCGGGTTGCCTGCACCGCCGTCCCGCCCGGCACCGTTAGAGCCCTGATTGAAGGGCAGAAAGCGGGTGTCCTTGCCTGCCAGCCGGGTGGCCATCCACACCTCGGTCAGGTCTACGCAAAAGTAGCCCAGAATGCGCTTGTTGAACTGGAAACACACCTCCCGGGGGTCCCGGTCGTGCATCCACTGCTGCTTGGCGTTCTCCACGGTCTGCCCGGTGAACTGGTTCTTCAGCTCAAAGGCGAACACCGGGATGCCGTTTACCGCAAGCACCATGTCCACCGAGTTGTGGGTGGTGTCGGAGTAGAACCACTGCCGGTTGCAGGTGACCTCGTTTTGGGCGTAGCGCTGGGCGTCCTTCTGGTTCAGCGCGGATTCCGGCTGAAAATAGCACACCCGGAACCGCCGTCCCCGGTGCTTGAACCCATACCGCAGCACCGAAAGCAGCCCGTCCGCATCGCAGGCATTGTTAAAGGCCGTGCAGAACTTCCGCACCGGGTTTACCGGGTTCTGCTTTTCAAAAAATGCCCACTCGTTGGGCTGGGTGGTTTGCACAAAGCGGATCAGGGTATCCACAAACAACCCCAGCTTGGGGTCGTAGCAATCCCCGTTGCGGGTGTAGCCTCCGGCAGGGGAGAGCAGCGCCGCCGCAATGTCCGATTCAAACTGCTTTTCGGTGGTGTTGAGGGGCATGGTTAGACCTCCTTTTTAACTTCTACGCAATCTATAACAAGCTCGTTCTGGCAGGTCAATTTATAAGTATGCTGATGGTAGTTTGAATCCGTAACACACATAAAGGCATTTGATAAATCAGCATCCTTTTTAACGTTTACCACGATTGTACATACAAGACCTTTTGAAATAAACTCTTTACAGTATTTATAGGGATGATAATATAGATTGTCAATATTAAAGCCATCAATAATAAATTCAATTTTCTCAGAGTTAACAAGATTGATTACAAGATGTGATTGATTGTCGTCATAATCATCGCCGGAGACATAAGAAAATGTATGAGCTTTAGCGTCAGTGAATCTGCCGTGGTCGTACAGTGCGAAAATGGAAAAGAATGGCCGAGCATTTTCTTCTCGCTCTCGTTCTCGTATGGATTTATCTGCATTTAAGGTGACATATACACCTGCTAATGCGAGAATGCCACCCAATAAGGCAGATAAAAGAGGAATAACAATATCTGTGACAATGTTTATTGAAGAGCTGGCAGACATAACAATTGTGCAGGTGTTCGAACAATTCATACTTACACCTCCCTCTTTCCCGTTACAACCTCATAAATCAAACTTTTCTTATAGCCTTCCAGCTCTTTTACCAGCTGCTCCTTCTTTGCAATCAACCCGTCAATCTCGGCGCATTTGGTATCAAGGTAGGCGGCGATTTGTGCCTGCTCTGCGGTAGAGGGATAATGGATATTGCAATTTTTGACAAAAGAAGGAGAGATACGTTTCAAACCACCTGTACCAGTCATAGTAGCACAGGCTTGATGAACGAACAGTTTGTTTTGCAACCAATAAAATAGGTATCTGGTATTGATGTTCTGTGGTCTGAAAACGAATAGTTCGGAACTTCCAAGCCCATAACCAGATTGAAGCTCATTCATAATGGCAATGTTTCCATTCTCAAAGCAAGGAGTGACTTTTGCCATGACGATATCACCATTTTGGAACGGTGTCAATGTATGAGCAAGATTTCCATATAAAGAAGTCCTCCGTTCAAAAGTGCCATTTTTTATGCACTCCATCGGTGAATAGGTGATGACGGTTTCAGGAGTTAACTTTCTGAAATCGCAGGAGGGCTCAAAAATAGATACATACTTTATACGACTGATTTCCCAGTCCACAGGAATCTCCCCAATCCACTCAACCCCGCTATCCTTCATCTCCCGCTCCCCACGCACACCTTTGGTAACAGCCTGCGTAATAATTGCCTGCTTGAGCTTTTTGTATTCCTCAATACTGGCGCGGGTCTTGGAAAGGATAGAATCAATATGGGAACATTCGACATTCAAATGCTCCGCGAGTTGCTTTTGCTCGCATTTACTGGGAACTGGAACACCGATTTTCTTCATGTCAGACCAACCGGTTGTCCATAAATCATCAACGATTCCGTGACCCCATTTATAAAATTCATCGGCAAACATAGATGTATGAAAGAGCCAATTATAGTATCCGGGATTCATTTCTCCGCGAGGTTGCAAAACAGTATTGATTAAGGAAATAGAACCATCTTGCTCAGAAATACCACAGGAACCACGACGGTCAGAGCGACTATTGATGGCGAAGTCGCCTTTACATACGAGCTTGCGGTCATCATGAGCGTCTGTTTTGGCGGCAGTGCTCAGCTGAGGGAGAATGCCTTTCATGGTAACAGAAAGCGGAGGGTAGTCTTTGTCGCTGACTTTGGTGCGACGTTCGGAATAAAGTTGTCCAATTTGACCGATTTCCCACCCCTCTGGGATTTCCCCAATCCATTCAATGCCGCTGTCTTTCATTTTACGCATTTTCTGTACCATGCTTTCCGTATTCTGCAACCAGATAGTTGACGATTGCACTACAGGTAACCATCATGAATTTGGCTTCTTCAAAAGTAACGATGCTTTCGGCTTCGTGCTCGGCATGACGTACACCACCTTGATCGCAGGCATAAGAGTAAAGTTTATCAATTCCAGAGTTAAGACAAGGATGCAATTTTAGTCCGTGCTTAGCAAGTAGTTTTAATGCTTCACCAAGAGTAGCACTGTCTTTTTCTGCAATAATGCGGCAGGTTGCTTCGACGGCACTGATACTTTCTTTGACGCAGTTTTTATAGTCTGGGTGTTCACGGTCAGATAAAAAGTTGAGAGCCTTCTTAAGGTGTTTGCGTGCGCCGTCAAAAGGCGTACAGCAGGCTTGTTCAATTTCTTTTACTTCGATTTCATCTGTAATAGGAACGATTTCACCAGATATAAAGCGGTAACCTACATATTCACTTTGGAAAAGTTCATTGAACCACTCTTGAAAAACATCGATACAATTGTTAGTGGATAAGGCAAACCAATTGCAAATATACCAAAGCAAATCTAAAACTTCGTTATAAGGAGCCTCCATTAAAACCTCTTCGATTCGGGAATAAAACTTTTCCCAATCATAATGATAACCAAGCGGTAAATGATTTAAATCTGCAAAAACATTCTGCATTAGATTTTTACAGAAAATATTTGAAAGATTTTGATCTGTAGGACCGTACTTTATATTACGAGTTTCGCATTCATGGTTGAATGTTACTTGCAAAAAATCGTAGAGTTTATTACTAATAAATGTCCGAGTTCTTTCATCAAAATCATCAATTTGCATTTGGATGTTACAAGGGTCAATGCCGGCTCTGTCACTAAATCCACCGCGAACCTTAATCATACTTTTCCGTTCCATTATTCGTCCTCCTTATGGAACAGCTCTGCCAGCCCGGCGGAGATATCCTGTTCCAGTGCGGTGATGCGTGCTACAATATCCTCCACGGCTTCCGGTGCCTGATACTCGTAGAAATAGCGGGTCATGGGGATCTCGTAGCCCACCTTGGTCTTGCTGTGGTCGATCCATGCGTCGGGGGCGTAGGGCAGAACTTCCCGGGCAAAGTAGGCGTCAATATCCTGCACCAGCGGCACGTTTTCAGTGTCACGCAGGCTGGTGTCCGGCACAGGCTTGCCACGCTTCAGGAGGATGTTGCCTGCCTCGTCCCGCTGGGGGCGCTCCACCACGATCTTGTTGTAGCCGAACTCCACGCTCTCGAACACCTTGCTCTCGCAGTAGATGCCGTTTTTGTCGCCGTACACTTTGCCGTTGGCAAACTCGCCGTAGGCGGTGACGATCAGCTCCCGGCAGGCATCGGTGATGTCGTTGCGCTTGGTGCCGATGCTCTTGCGGCGCGGCTCGAAGCAGTGGCAGGCGTCAATAAGCTGCACCTTGCCCGCACGGTGGGCGGGCTTATCCTTGCTGAGCACCCAGATGTAGGTGGAGATGCCGGTGTTCATGAACATATCGGTGGAAAGCTGGATAATGCAGTCCAGCCAGTCGTTTTCCAGAATATACTGCCGGATGTTGCTGGGCCCGCTGCCGGCATCGCCGCTGAACAGGGGAGAGCCGTTCTGGATGATCGCCATCTTGCCCTTGTTTGCCAGCTTGGCAAGGCCGTTCAGCACAAAAAGCTGCTGCCCATCGCTGATCTTGGGCAGACCGGGCGCAAAACGCCCCATCTCGCCCCGGGCGGCCTCGGCTTCCACCGCCTTCTGCTCCCGCTTCCAGTCGATGCCGAAGGGCGGGTTGGAGATGATGTACTGGAAGGTGAACCCGGGGAACTGATCCTCTGACAGGGTATCACCAAACCGCATATTGTTGGGGTCGCCGCCGCGGATCATCATGTCCGCCTTGGCGATGGCAAAGGTGGAGGGGTTGAACTCCTGCCCGAAGCAGGTCACCTCAATGTCGCTGTTCAGCTCGTGGATGCGCTCCTCCATGCAGCTGAGCATCTGGCTGGTGCCCATGGCCATATCGTAAACGGTCATGCTGCTGGTGTCGAGGTCGGCTTCGGACAGCAGCAGGTCGGTCATCAGATAGATGATATCCCGGCTGGTGAAGTGGGCTCCGGCTTCCTCGCCAAAGCTCTCGGAGAACCGCCGCACCAGGTCCTCAAAGATGTAGCCGCAGTCCACAGCGCTGATCTTGTCCGGGCCAAGATAGCCCTTCTCGGAGCCAAACTCCTTGATAACGAGGTAGAGGGTGTTGCTCTCCACCATCCGCTTGATGATGTTGTCAAAGTCGAACTTTGCTAGCACGTCCTGTGCGTTGGCGGAGAAGCCGGACAGGTAATCCCGGAAATTGGATTCGATGTTGTCCGGGTCTGCCAGCAAAGTCTCGAAGGTAAAGCGGCTGGTGTTATAGAACTGGTAGCCGGAGGCCTTCTGCAAAAAGCCGTCGATGACCTGCAGCTTTTTCACCTTTTCGTAGGTGTCCAGCACTGCCTGATGGGTGGGTAGCAGGCAGTCGTGGAACCGCTTCACCACGGTCATGGGCAGAATGACCAGACCGTACTCGTGAGGCTTGAACGGCCCCCGCAGCATATCGGCTACGTTCCAGATCATGGCGGCTTTTTCGGCAATGTTGGCACCTACGGCGGTGATCTTATCGTTTGGCATACGTTGCTCCTT
>OCHN01000848.1_pt1 | contig 28544 bp, 29 predicted proteins | sample 1538911 | NCBI WGS metagenome assembly OCHN01 (sample SAMN04571736, study PRJEB22368) | human gut metagenome | biome: human gut; material: stool | host: Homo sapiens | place: Luxembourg | collected 2013-01-11 | reverse complement strand
AAAAAAGAAGGAAATTTTAGAAAAGATGCACATTTTGATAATTTCACATAATTCATTTTGATTTCACAATATTTACCAAAGTTATACTAAAATTATGACAACATGGAATGTTATTCTATAAGTGCCTTAAAGATAAGGCAATGAATATAGAAATAAACCAATATTCATATCTCTCTTTTAAAAATAATAATAAACAAAAGAAACCATTCTAGACGCCAACACTAGAATGGTTCCTTTTATTTGAAATCCGATTTCTTGATATATGCATAGCTATTCTTATATTTAGCATTTACATTCAAATGATTATCTTTAACAGGTGCTTCACTCGATATTTTATAGTATCTGTTTTCTTCCTTTAATATATGAATCGATACAATACTTCCTTTTTTATAAGTATAAAGAACATCTTTTTTATTTGGTGCATATACCTTTAAGTCCTTAGATAGTTGTATTGTTTTGATTGGATTCTTTTTTTGGTCAATACCAACTTCATCCAATTGATAATAGAAACTAGCCGCTTTTTCTCCCCAGTACGGATCAGAAGCATAGTTCACGTTGATGCCACTTGCCTTATCCCCAAACCACGAACCGTGATATCTTGAATCTTCAGGATTTAGATAGCTTTGCTGCAAGAAATTGTAGGCATGTTGTTTTACACAATCCGCTATTGATTTGTATTGATTTGCGTTATCTGGATTTTCATCAATGGCTGCATGACCGAATAAATTATGATATTCAAGCGCATACTGACTAAGTCCTAGACCACTCTCATTTAGGGCAAGTGCATACATCATAGATGCGTTGATTGCGTATTTAGCTTGGATATTAAAGAATACATCGGCTTGATTATAGAGTGCGGATTCATCATTGACATATGCATTATAAATCGCATGATTCAAATACGACGTGGTTCTGTGAGGAACATATTGATAATAGTTATAGTATGGATTTTTATTGACCTTTTTATCATCAACTAAGTTTTTATAGCACGTATAAAAATAGTGACCATCATATGAATAATAGGCAGTATCTTCTTTTAAAAATTGTGGAGCAGGACCAATCGCAATAGAATTCGCATTTCCTTGAACAAGATCTGTAGAAATCGTATGAATGAGGGAACCGTTATAAACATAATATGTGGATAAAGTATAAGAATCGTCATATAAGTACAATTCAACATTGTTGATGTCTGTCCATGCTTGCACGCCGCTTATTTTAAAGTGAACCTTCTTTCCGTTAAAGCTGGTTCCTAAATATTGAGCATCTGCACCATAACTTCCATTCACATATCCAGTTTCATCTGTATCTGTTGTGTATTCTGTATTTTCAGTTATGTCTTTCGTCTTTAAATTAACAATGCCAGATTGAAGTCGTAATATTTTTCCGTTTTCATCTTTTATACACGCATATTTAGAATCGATTGTATCCATCTTAAAAGATGCGAAGATGTAATGCTTATAGGAAGCTTGTACTTCACTTGTCTTTAAATCTTCTACGTAGTATTGTCCGTCTTCAGTGATTTTTAAAATGATGAAGGGAATAACTATAAATACGAAAATGAGTAAGGTAAGAATAAACACAATTGGTATTTTTTTAACTTTTCTTTTCTGTTTCATACTTCATATTATACTCTTATCTTCAAAAATTGCGTAATAGGACAATTTCCATCGACAATACTTGTTCTTTATATTAAAATAGATGGGGTATATCGCTAAAATAAAGCGTTTTTTAAGTGGTAAAACACTCAAGATATAAAAATTATAGAGAAAGGATGTATATTTATGGCAAAAATGGATGAGCGTTTAGAAAAAATGGTTGAGCGTTATCGTGAAATCAATGATTTGATGATGCAAAGTGATGTTGTATCAGATCGTAAGACTATGGCAAAATTGGGGCGTGAACAAAATGAGTTGACACCTATTGTAGAAACATACGAAGAATATAAAAAAGCAGTTGAGGAATTAGAAGAGGCAAAAGTTCTTTCAAAAGAGGAAGATAAAGAAATTCGTGAAATGGCACAAATGGAATTGGAAGAATTAGAACCAAAAATCCAAAATTATTTAGACCGATTAGAATTACTTCTAGTACCAAAAGATCCTAACGATTCTCATAATGCGATTTTAGAAATTCGTGGAGCAGCTGGTGGAGACGAAGGAAATATCTTTGCCGGAGACTTATTTAGAATGTATTCAAAATATGCAGAGGCAAAAGGTTGGAGAACAGAAGTCATTGAAATGGAAGATAGTGAAGCTGGAGGATTCTCATTGGTTTCATTTAAAGTCAATGGAGAAGGGGCTTATGGAACTTTAAAATTTGAATCTGGTTCTCACCGTGTACAACGTGTGCCAAAGACAGAATCACAAGGCCGTATCCATACTTCTACCGCAACAGTATTGTGTATGCCAGAAGTAGAGGCAGAAGACTTTGATATCGATATGAACGACTTGGAAATTGAAACAATGCGTTCAAGTGGAGCTGGAGGACAGCACATCAATAAAACCGATTCAGCGGTTCGTATCGTCCACAAACCAACAGGTATTGTAGTTAAGTGTCAGGATGGTCGTAGTCAGCATGAAAACCGTGCAACTGCCTTAATGACAATTCGTGCTCGTGTATATGAAGAAAGACAGCGTGAATTGGATCAAAAGAACGAAAAAGAACGTCGTACAAAGATTGGTACTGGAGATCGTGCAGAAAAAATTCGTACATACAACTATCCTCAAAACCGTGTAACAGATCACCGTATTGGATATACAGTCAATCAGTTAGATCGTATTATGGATGGTCGTCTAGATGATTTAATGGCTGCATTACAGCTTGCAGATCAACAGGCTAAAATTGCTGGAGAAAAAGAATAATGAGTACATATCATTCATTGATCAATGAAGGTAAAGAACGTCTTTATAAGGCTGGTCAAGGCGAACAGGCAGCGCAACTTTTCATGGTGGAATTGTGTCGTCAAAAAGATATCAATTTATATATTTCTATGGATGAAGAGGCGGATGAACAAATTCAAACGGATTATTTAGAAGGAATTCATTTAATGGAAAATGGAGAACCATTAGGCTATGTATTAGGGTATGAATGTTTCTATGGCTATGACTTTATTGTGAATGAAGATGTTTTAATTCCTAGACCCGAAACAGAAGAACTTGTAGGACTTGTATTATCTAAGTTTGATGATTATTTTGCCGATAAAGATCATGTCAATGTATTTGATGTGGCAACAGGATCAGGTGCAATTGGTATCACTTTAAATCTAGAAGAACCTAGAATGGATGTGATCGCATCGGACATTTCAAAAGAAGCTTTAGTGGTTGCACAAAAGAATAATGAAAAGCTTAATGCTCATGTAAACTTTATTTGTGGAAGCATGTTAGATCCATTTGTAGATCGCGATTTACATTGCGATATTCTAGTTTGCAATCCACCATATATTCCAAGTGAAGAAAAGATGGAACAAAGTGTTGTGGACTATGAACCGCACGTAGCTCTATTTGGTGGAGAAGACGGATTAAAATTCTATCGTGATGTATTTGAAAAAGCACATCTAGTATTGAATGAAAAAGCTTTTCTTGCCTTTGAAATGGGATGGGATCAAGGTGAATCTTTATCGAATCTAGCTCGTGAATATTTTGCATCTGCAACGATTACTGTACATAAAGATATGTCAGGAAAAGATCGTATGTTGACGATTGAATTATAATTTAAAAATTGTTGAGCAATACTTTTGAAATATTGAAATGAATATGCGATAGTATATACGTAAGAGGAAATAGTATATTTCAAGAGGAGGATTATTTATGAAATATAGATGCTTAATTTGTGGACACATTTATGACGAGGAAAAAGAAGGCGTAAAATTCGCTGATCTTCCTGCAGATTGGAAATGTCCAACTTGTAAACAACCAAAAGAAAAATTTGTTCCAGTAGAAGACGAAATGACTTGGGCTGCTGAACACGTAGTAGGCGTCGCAAAAGATGTTGCTGAAGACATTAAAAACGATTTACGTGCTAACTTCGAAGGTGAATGCTCTGAAGTAGGTATGTACTTGGCAATGGCTAGAGTAGCTCACAGAGAAGGATATCCAGAAGTTGGATTGTATTATGAAAAGGCAGCTTGGGAAGAAGCAGAACATGCCGCAAAATTTGCTGAATTATTAGGCGAAGTTGTTACAGATTCAACTAAGAGAAATCTTGAAATGCGTGTAGAAGCTGAAAATGGTGCTACTGCAGGTAAAGTTGATTTAGCTACTCGTGCTAAAAAGGCAAACTTAGATGCAATTCATGATACAGTACACGAAATGGCTCGTGATGAAGCTCGTCATGGTAAGGCATTTGCTGGATTATTAAAACGTTATTTTGGTGAATAATAAAACCACATAAAAAAGCATAAACTGGCTGGGGCTTAAATGCCCTGGTCTTTTTTATTGTCTGCGATCTCATAATCCGGGTTGCTATTTTCTTTGTCATTTTGTCAAAAAGCAGCTTGGTTTTTCTTTAGCATTGTCACTAACAAAGTTGTCACTTTGATTATAACACCGCAATATATATACGTATAGGGCTAATAATGTATACGTATCATTTTATATATGAAGGTTGTTTTTATTTATGAAGGCTGTTTTTATTTGTTTTCTGCAACCTTTCGCACACAAAAAAAAGACCCAAGCTTTTTCAAGCCTGAGTCCTTCTCCTTTATTATACCAAAATGTAATTATCCGTATAATGCTTCTTATTCTCTTTCCAAGCCTCTGGATTAAAGTAATTCTCAACATCCTCGGGCTTAGCAATATTGGTAATGGTATACCCATCATCATTCTTGTAGATCTTTGGAACCTGTACGTATCGAACTTTAACACCATATTCTTTGTGGTACAACCAATAAGAATACATCAGTTCTTTTACGTCTAATACAACATCGACTAAAAAACCGTCGTTGACATCGTATGTCGCAATCGCCTGCTGTCTAACACATCTTACTACTTCATTTTTTTTTGCCATATTTTTGTCCTCCTTTTGGCTGTGAGAATACGAAAAAAGCGCGACACGATTTCGTTATACAAGATTCTAAGTCTTGTTGTTTCGATTTCGTGCCACGCTTCAAATGATCTTATACAGTACAGGACCTACACCATTTTTTGCGGTGCCTGCACCTACCTAATAAACGCACGTTACATTGTTCCGTTTTTAAAAATTTCTTTGTTCCAATTTATAATTTTGCTTTTTCGTATTCTCTATTTATTGTCCGGTAAGTAACTCCCTTACCTTGATTACATTATAACATACTTACTTGGAAAGTCAATACATATATATCACATATATTTGATATATTTAACACTTCTTTGTATAAGTGTTCACAAAAAGCACTCTTTGAGTGCATAAAAGCATGTATAGGGCTAGTATGTGTATGTGTAAAAAATATTCTTGTACGTCATTGGGCGTATGAGTTACCGATTAATCAGCGACCACACATATATAATTATATAATTACAGGTAGCTGGGATGTTTAACGGAGTATTTGCGCAACGAATTAAAATGTATAGACTACTCCGCTATTCGTTTATGTTTAATTATCGCGGGCTATAAGATGTAAGGCTGAAAGATCGGAGTCTTTGTATCGGTCGAAAAATTTGCAACCGCACAGCATTGTCACTCCGTTTACGAAAACACCGCTTTAAAAAGTCTGTTGTGTTTTTGTAACCCCGATTCCGTATCTCCTATATAAAGGAGACTCTGTTTTTCTGTATCTCCTTTATAAAGGAGACTAATCTCCTTTATAAAGGCGACCACACATATAGAATACACATATAGAATAATATAATATAGGTAGCTGGTATGTCGCACGTGGTTTTTGCACATCGGATGAACAAAAACTTATACTGCCCAGCGTTTTTTTGATTCGCATAAAGTATACCGCCAAGCGTTTTTTTGATTCGCATAAAATCGTTTGCTATCCCGCTTTGACAATCAATCGTTCAGCGGTTGCTGTTTATGTCGCTTGCGCGACTCATAAGGGTAAAAAAGCGGGGGCTTGTTTGCATATCCCATAATTGGTAAAAAGTCGTAGATTTTGCCGTTTTTGCAAATTTAAGCCCGGATTTTGCGGATTTCTTGCAAAAAACCTGTTTAAAATGCGATATTTTGCTTTTTTTAACAGTTTTCACGAGAAAAAGGCATATAGTGCCGCGGTGCGGCGCCTTCATGAAGGAGAAAAAAGCTTTTTCCTTTCCTATATAATGCAGGACAAGCCCGCCTCCGTTTTCATCTAATGAAGCATTAACCGCTTAAGCGCAAAAAAAGCCCCGGCATAACGCCAGGGTCTGTTTTTATTTAAGGCTAGTAATAACATCAACGACCTTTTGCAACTGGTCTTCCGTTACAACGTCGTTTTTCAACATGTCAACGATTTTATGAAGTACTGGTTTTGATTTTACAAAGCGCCCGATATCTACAATTTCCATGTCCTCAGCTGTACCAGTGAGATCGTATTGTGTAACTCCTAGCACGTCGGCCGTTTTTAAAAGTGTAGCCGTACTCATAACATAGCGGCCGTTTACATAGGCCCCCACTTGTTGCTTAGTAGTCCCAAGCGCTGCGGCAAGTTCTACTTGTGTGTGTGGTACTCCAGCTTTACCAGTTTTTTTGTTGATAGCTAATATACGACGGATGTTATCACCAATAAGATTTTTAATCATGCCTATGCACCTCCTCTTTATAAGACTATTATACGCCCAATGAGTGCAAAAAGCAAATACTTATATCTTATATTGAAAAAATAATTTAAAAAAGTAATATAAAAGCATTGACATATTGGACAAACAGCGTTATACTGATAGTGTAATCAAGGTAAGGGATGAAGCAAAACCCATATCTTAACAATTGAATAGAGGATACAGAAAAGCAAAATTTATTTATTAAGTCGGAATAAAGAGGAAACAAAGCAATTTAAAGCATTTTAAAAAATACGAAACAATGTAACGTGCGTTTATTAGGGCAGACGTTGGCACCGCAAAAAGCGGTGTAGGTCCAGCGTTGTAATAGTTCATTGAAGCGTGGCACGAATAATCGAAACAACAAGGCAAGATTCTTGCATGACTGGTTATTTGTGTCACGCTTTTTTGTATTCTCTCAGCCAAAAGGAGGACAAGGAATATGGCACAAGAATTATTAAAAAGCTTTGAAGAATTTGAAGCGATTGTAGGGGAGGCATTATAGAAATGAAGAGAATGATCTACTACACATCAACTGAAAAGAACGCCACAATCCAAGCTGTAGAATCAGGAACGGCTTTTGATTACATTGACATTTCAAACATTGTTGTTTTTGTAAAGCAGAAGGAAGCAGAGGCTTTCGTGGCAAACCGAGACGGGAATAAAAAGAAGGCAAGTCGTAAATTTTGGTAACCATCATACAGTTACCAAAAAAATTTCTGACATATATATATAAAGTAAATAGAAAAAAGGAGAAATGGAACTATGGAAAACAATAAAAAAAGCGTTTTTGAGACACTAAACACAATTAACGTTAGTGGAAAGACCGAAAAAAAGAATGGCCTTACATACTTGTCATGGGCTTATGCTTGGGCCGAAGTTAAGAAGCTGTATCCTACAGCACAGTACCATGTGTACGAACGAGACACACAACAATATGGGCCAGTCAACTATTTCACAGATGGTAAGACTTGTTGGGTTAAAGTTGGTGTTACGATTGAGGGGATGGAACATGTTGAGATGCTGCCCGTAATGAATTTTAAAAATCAATCGATCCCATTGGATAAGGTTACATCTTGTGATGTCAACAAAGCAATTCAACGTGCAATCACTAAAGCAATCGGTCGACAAGGTCTTGGGTTGTATGTATATGCCGGGGATGACCTTCCCGGAAGTGAAAGTCAATCACAGCCGGTTGTTAAACCTATTGAGAAAACGGCAACACAACCACAAGCGACAACACAGGCGCAAAAACTAACAAGAGATACCAGACCAGTGTCAGCTGAAGAAGTGAAGATGATTAGGCAATTACTTAATGAGTACGGAATGGACGAAGGTTTCATTGGTAATAAATACAAAGCGGGAAACAAAGGCCTCGAGGGTCTGCAAATGTACCAGTTCCATCACATCGTAGCCAATATTGGCAAGTTGAAGCAGATCTATGACAGCGAGAAACAACAGCGCTTAGCTGATATGGTTAAAAATGCAAAGAAAGCAGAGGCGGAAATGTCAGTGTCATTTGGAGATGCTATTGCCCCACCTCAACCGCAGCAAGAGAAAACAGAGGCTGAAGAGGTAAGTCTTGAGACTTTAGGCCTATTGCCTGCAGACTTAGACGCATTGACCGAGTGCGGTAACGTTTTTAGCTAATTAGGAGGTAACAAATTATGGCAACAAAGACAAAAAAAGAAATTGGCAAGGCGTCAAGAAATAAAGGAAAGCGCGGAGAACTCGAAATCGTTAAAATTTTAAAAGTGGCTGGGTTTGAAAAAGCCCAGCGCAGCGCGCAGTGTAAAGGAAACACAGGTGATGCCGCAGATGTTGAAGGACTTCCTGGTATTCATATCGAAGTGAAGCGTGTAGAACGGTTAAATCTTAAAAAAGCATACGAACAAGCCGTCAATGATTCCAAAGAAAACGGTAATAATGACATCCCTGCGGTATTCCACAGGGGGTCTTATCAACCGTGGATGGTTACATTTAGTCTCGAGGACTTCTTAAAGCTTTATAAAAAAGGGGATGTTAACAAATGAGTAGAACTAAAAGGGAAAACCATATCGGTGACCATACAATGAAAAATAATAACGCAACAGGTATCAAGCATAGTCTCTCTGTAGACTTATGTATTGACCTTGGTAATGATGTTGTTGCAGCATTAATCTTTCACCACATCCAAATTAACGTTAGGAGTAGATTAGCGGATAACGTTTTAGATGAAAACGGAACGCCTTGGTTTGAATGTAGTTACTCTGGTATTTGTAATTACATGATTGAACTAACGCCAAAGCAAGTGGAATGTGGGATCAAAAGGCTAAAAGAAGCTAAATTGATCAAGGTTATCACTAGTAACAAAAAGAACAAATACACACTCACTGAGTGTGGTTGGGACTATTATCCTTTGACAGAAGAAGAAAAGAAAAAAATTAATATCCCAATTGCAGAGGCGGAAGAAGCTAAATCCGTATCCGCAGCGCAAACAAGAAGCGATGACGCAATTAACAAAAGAGTAATTAACGTAAGCGACGACGTGAAAGAAGTTATTGACTACGTAAGTCAGAAAGTTGGTAAACATATTGATTACGCCCCATCGTATATCCGAAACATCAACTCTCTATTTGCGGCTGGATATACAAAAGCAGACATGATTGCTGTAGTAGATTATAGATATGAGGATTTACAAGGCACCAAAGAATTTAATGTAATGATGAATCCATCAAAACTGTTTTTTATCAAAACTTTTCAAAGCTTTTTGGATGATGCAAAAGGCGATAGTGATATCACTATGACAGAGGAACAATTAGCCAGGGATGTTAAAGAAAAGGAGAAATACCATTTAAAGCAAGCAGAGTTATGTAAGTGCGAAAAAATTATTTTGGGAACGGGATCATGCGATAACTTACCGTTTGACCTTACTACAGATGCAAACACAGAAGAAATGATGCATGATAGGGCACGTAAACAGCGCTATCACTTATCTGAAGCAAAGAAGTTTAGAAATATGGCTAAACTTATTAAAGCACAATCAGTTAAATAACAATATTGTTAAATATTGTACAAAATATGGACGGGACATACCCGCAACAAAGAAATATAGATCGTAACAATAGAACGCCCTAGGCGAGGCGTTAAATAAAAATTATTATCAGTAATAATAAATAGGAAGTAACAAATATAGGAATAATCGCAACAAAGAAAAACACACTCTTAATATGGAGTGATTAAATATATCCCGTCCTTCATTAAAGGAGGACAAAACAATGATACGCAATAGACAAGCACAATCTCAGTTCTTATCATACGACGGAATTTGTTATGACAGCAGAGATTTTGAGGATGACCCATGCGGTAGGATACACCCGATGGATATTGATATGGTTTTACTTTTTACAAGGGAAAGGCATAAACAGATGCACTATGCGCAGGCCATACTGCTTTATGAAGTAAAGTACAAGACTGGCCAGCTATCTATTGGTGAGGAGATCACATACTGCAGTATTGCAGATTGCATTAGTGACTGTAGCGGTCTAGGTGTTGTCGTGGTTCTTAGTCACGATGTAGACGTCCCAAAAGATGTAAATTGTGCGGAAGCGATAGTCACCAAATTCTACTACGCAAAACACCGGAAGTGGTATGTACCTGATCGAAAAATTACAGCGAAGCAATTTACAGATATGTTTTTAGTACGTGCAGGACTTAAAAAACAAGGAGGTAAAGCATGATGGAAACAACAGTTAATAGTGGCATGACAGTTGAAAAACTTGAGGCGTACCGAGGCTTGACCTCTGAAATAAAAGGGTTAAGAGAACAGATCGATTCTCTCTATGATACGTATAGAAGCCCGCAGCTTATGAGTGACGGAGGCAGTCACTCAATGAGTGTTGGAAGTCCAACAGAAAGTGCTGTAAATAAAATAGTTACGCTGAAAGGAATTTATAGTAAAAAAATTGAGGAAGCGTCGGATCTACTGTTAGAGGTTGAAAATTGGCTTTCACAAGTTGAGGACCCAGAAATCAGGAGTATTATTAGATTTCATTACATTTTAAATAGGTCATGGCAGCAAACCTCGACTGAAGTTTACGGCTACCCGAGTTACTATAATAGCCGTAAAAAAATTATGCGTTATTTCGGTAGGGAAAAATAAGGCACTCAATAAACAACAAGGTAAGGGGCGTAGGCTAGATTGATTACTTCATGAAAGCCGGCCCACGCTTTTCTCTATGAGTGCGGGTTAAACGACTCTAGCGACTGGGCGCGCAATGAAGAATTGATCGACTGGTTAGCAATACAATTTCCAAAGATCCAGGCGTTATTTGAAAAAGCAGGCGTAACTAAATAAATATATAATTGTGTTGAATCGTGTAGACGGTTCAGCACTTTTTATTTGCCACGGCATTGTATACGAAATTATGATAAAATGGTATAATTTTACAGTAAAAAGGCGGAATGGAATATGAAAACAAAACAAATTTTAATGGCAGGAGCATTGGCTCTAAGTATGGTGTTATCTGGTGGCATGTTGACTGGATGTTCTAATTCTTCAAACACAAAAGATACAAAGACATCCGAAGTTGCTAAGAAAAAGGAAGTAAAGACACTTGGTAAGAAAACAAAGGATTCTAAATCCTTGAAGTTCACAAACAGTACTGGAAAGAAAATCACAGTATTTGAAACAAAATCAAGTTCAGAAGAGAACTTTTGTGATAACTTGTTGGAAGATGGAGATGCTGTGAAAAACAAAGAACAACGTACTTTATACTATGATGTAAAAGAAAACGATAAGTTAGATGTAAAGATTGGTTTACAGGATCAGGACAAAACATTCGTATTCAAAGATGTAAATACTACAGATACAAAGAAAGTTGATGTTTCTTTAAAAGAAGATAAAGTCAATCTAGATGTAACGAAAAAAGATGGCAGCACTGTCACTTTGACACCATCTGAAGATTCTGCAAAGACAGAGGAAGAAAAGAAAGAAGAACAGGAAGTAAAACAAGAAGAAAAGAAAGAGGAGAAGAAAGAAGAAACCGCAAAAGCCGATTCTTCAAACAAATCGAATACTTCTGAATCAAAGAAGAATAACACCGCTTCAACGAACTCAAGTTCAAACAAGAACAATTCAAGCTCTAGCAATTCCAAACCTTCTTCTAAACCTTCAAACAGCAGTGGTAATAACTCTGGCTCATCAAAGCCATCGAATAACAGTGGTTCAAACTCAAATAACTCAAAACCAGCCGAACATACACATAACTGGGTGGCTCAGTACAAGACGGTAAATGTGCCTGAAAAAGGGCACAACGAACAGGTCTTGGTGCAGGCTGCCTATGATGAACAGGTTCCAGTTACAGAAATGAGGGCTCATGATATTTGCAATCAATGTGGAGCAGATTTAACAGGCACAGATATTCCTGCACATATGGAAAATAGCTATTTAAACGGAGGAAATTGTGGAGGACATCATACCGAATGGCGTGAAACGGTAGTAGGATACAAGACTGTACACCACGATGCAGTCTACGAAACAAGATATGTGGTCGATTCACCCGCAACGACAAAACAGGAATTGACAGGCTACAAGTGCAGTGGCTGTGGAAAAACAAAAGCTAACTAAATATAGATCAAAAGACAGAATATAGGAACTCAGATTGAGTACCTTTTCTGTTTTTCACACGCAATAAAACGGGGAGTACCCATACTATTGCACCAAAAGAAAGTAGTTATAAGAAAGGGTGGCGAAATATGAACAGATACAGTTTATTTGATGTATTAAAATGGGGTGCTATTATCGTTCAACAGTCCACTCAGCACTTCAAACAATGAAAACATTATGCAAGGAATATTATAATTCTGAAATCGTACCGACATTATTTGAATATGAATTTATAAAATAACCACTACTACCCCGGCTTATATAGTCGGGGTTATTTTTTTAAACTCGTCCAAACAGTCAATATTATACGTAGTATAATGATAATGTGAAAAAAGACAAGGAACAGAATCCATGTCTTTTTTTATTTATAGGGCGGCTAAATTCCATTTTCCTCCTTTCCCTACTTAGTAGGTTTTTTATTTCTTATGCCGTCCTATTTTTAATAAAAACGAGGATACACAGAACATAAGAAAGGGGTAATTTTATGGCTGCTGGATACAACTACAACGAAGTACAGGCGGCCGTTAATTCCTTGAATAAGAAAAGCGTGACAACTATCGCTAAAGAGGTCATTGCAGGTAAGTGGGGCAATGGTTCCGACCGTAAGAAAAAGCTTGAATCAGCGGGATATAACTACAACGAAGTACAAAAAGAAGTAAATAGACTGCTTTAAAATAAGAAGCCCGGGGATAAATTCCAATGTCATTAAGTTAAGACAATTCTTAAATTTATGAGTCTTACCTATAAATAGGTAGGGCTCTTTTTTTGTGCAAGAAGTGTAAAAAACACTTGACAAGCCAAAAAGCGGAATTTTAAACATAATCCGAAGGAATTATAGAGGAGGATTTTTACCTATGATTCCAGATAAGATTTTAAATGTTTTTAATCGTTCTATTAAAATGGTTTGCAGCAACATCGCTTGTTACTGCAATGACCCTGTTAGTGATTTTACTCGTAAGAGAAAACTGCCTGCTGAAACTCTGATACACTTTATTGTTCAGATGCAGTCTAAAAGTCTAAACTCCGAGTTGTGTGAATATTTTACAGACTTGGATTCTTTGCCTACTGCTTCGGCTCTTTGCCAGCAAAGAGACAAGCTTGATATCAGTGCTTTCCAAAGAATTATGCATCTGTTTGTGAATGCATTTGATGACTACAAGACTTGGAAAGGATACCATGTTCTAGCTTGCGATGGTTCGGATGTAAATATTGCCTATGATGAAAAGGATGAAGATACTAAAAGACAGAACGGCAATAATAAACCATTCAGTCAGCTTCATATCAACGGATTATATGACTGTATTAATCATGTTTTCTGGATACAAGTATTGATACAGCTACTAAGACTAGAGAATGTGCTGCTTTAATGAAAATGATTATGAGACATGATTATCCTGTAAACTCGATTATTACGGCTGATAGAGGTTATGAAAAATACAATCTAATGGCATGTTGCATAGAAAATAATCAGAAATTTGTATTTCGTATTAAAGATATAAATGTATTTGGTTCAATTCTTTCAAATCTGAATTTACCACATGAAGAATTTGATTTAGATGTTACTAAAATACTGACTCGTAAACAAACAAATGAAACGAAGAATAATAAAGATAAATTTACCATTATGAAAAAAGAATCGGATTTTGATTATTTTGATGATGATGGGTTTTATGAATTGAATCTAAGAGTAGTTCGTTTTAAGATTACAAAGGAAACCTATGAATGTCTGGTAACAAATTTAACGAGAGATGAATTCGATTTAAATGAACTAAAGAAGATGTATCACATGAGATGGAATATAGAAACTGCGTTTAAAATGTTGAAATACATCATCGGAATGATGTCATTTCATTCAAAAAAACGTAATTTCATACAACAGGAAATCTATGCAGCAATTCTATTACATTGTTTAACAAATATCATTACTGAGAGAATCGAAGTAGAACAATCTGACAAAAGGAAACATCATTACAAAGTGAATTTATCTACTGCCGTAACAAATATGAGGCTTTGGTTAAGAAAAATAATCTGTACAAAAGAAATGATAAAAAGAATAAAAAAATATCTGGCCCCGGTAAGACCAGATAGAAAATATCAGCGCAATATGAAACCTAAATCGGCTATACCATTTAATACAAAAGCATCATAGCGCTACACTGATTATATTTCATATATGAGTCACAGGCAAATTTTTTTTGAAGTGCAAAAATTTGCCTTTTCGTCATGCCTTAAACACCACATTTTTAACTGTAACGTAAGTAAAGACCTGGATATAGAATTGTATCCAGTCTTAACTTAATAAGAATTTATCACTGTCACTATCCCGTTAACTTAACTTAATGACATTGGATAAATTCCCTGGGCTTTTTTTTGCGTAAATTATAGATGCACTAATTCCAAAAGTGCGCGGGTACGTATTGAGTATTTATCGCGCGCATTAAGTGTTCAACTTTTTCATAGAGTACACGTGCGCGATACAGTACAACACAGAATGCGAAATCAGTCCGATACAGCAGCTTTACCTATTACCCTATAACTTGTTAAGACGGTTGCGTAAAACGTCAATACCAGGCTTGCTGAGGGCCACATAATACTTGTGAGTAACTTGTGAACTTGCGTGCCCCATTTGCGAACAAAGCAAATATTCGGGCGTATTCATAGCGGCCATCATTGTTCCATAGGTATGTCGCAGCCAATGATATTTAAACTCTAAGCCTTCTCCAGCTAATTTCTTGCTATGATATTTCAGGCTGTTATTAGTCTGTATTTTTCCGTTAAGCTGGCAGTTGACGAGGGAAAGAGAAGAAAGTTGTTTTCCGTCTATATCTATGATCATTGTCTGGTTCTGTTTTCTTTCCGCTTCATTTTCGAGGCCGTCTATCTTCTGCTTTAATTCTCTAAGATATAGAACAAGCACATCGGGAATAAAAATCTCTCTGACGCCGTTTCTCGTTTTCACTGGTACAAGCTTTATGAGTCCTTCCTGGTATTGCATTTGACGATCGATTTTAATGGTGCCATTGTCTAAGTCTACATGGTCCCATTTTAGCCCATAACACTCGTTAATACGTAGGCCACAATAACGGCCCAACATGTAGGCTGTTTCTGCGTTCGTACCTTTGAAGTACTCATCAAGTGTGTTTAATTGGCTTTCATTAAAGAAGCGTATGTCGTCGTCTTCATCAACTTTCTTATTTGGCATATGAATCTTTGATGATTGCGATTTTGTCATGTGTGCGTGAAGATCAGCGCTTATATATCCTCTGGTGAAAGCCTGCCCATATAATAGGTAGAAAAACTTAATGAAGCTTTCAACGTATCCGTAAGAATACCCTTCCTTATAATATAGGTCTGATAGAAAATCATTAATCTCTGCTGCCGTAATTTTCGATATAATGCGGCGCCCGAATTTTTCCTTTACGTGGTTCTCCCAGAGAGAGTCCTGTTTTAATAAAGTAGTATAAGCTTTCCCAGTAGTTCCATTTTTTCGGTAATCGTTGTATACTTGTGATATAGTTACGCGCGGGTATGTCTTTGGCTTGTCAATGACTCCCGCTTTTGTTTTTTCGATATCAATGGCGCGGGCGTTGGCGGCCTGTATTCTTGTTTTGAATGGGTTCCCGTTTTCATCTTTGACTTTTTTTCTTGTCTTTTGGTGACCGTTTACAGTGACAACGAAACGATAACCAAAATTGCCGTCATCCGTTTGAAAAACCCCAGGATAAGATTTTTTAGATCGTGGCATATTGTTTCCTCCTTTATGTTCCTTTTTTCGTGTTTTTTGGTGACTTTCTTTGTCAGTTTGCAATTTTGGAGAAATAATCGATAGCAACATTGTCACTAAAAATATTGTCACCTTTTATAGAAAAGCGCCGAATTCATGGGCTTTTTTCGAAGAATAACTTAGATGCAATTCATGATACAGTTCATGAAATGGCACGTGATGAAGCTCGTCATGGTAAGGCATTTGCTGGATTATTAAAACGTTATTTTGGTGAATAATGCATTTAGAAGCTTCTGAATCAATCGGAAGCTTTTTTTCTTGTTTTCGTGTATAATAAGTTGTGTTTAACGAATATATAGAAAGAAGGATCAAGATGATTGGTAAGAATAGTCCATGTTGGTGTGGTTCTGGTAAAAAATATAAACATTGTCATGAAGAATGGGACAATACAATTAATGTATTAAAACTACAAGGAAAAATTGTTCCTAGTCATAATTTAATCAAGTCGGAAGAAGATATTAAATGGATCAAGAAAGCGGCTAAAATCAATAATGCAGTTCTTGATTTAGTTGGAGAAAAAATCTGTGCAGGTATGACGACAGAAGATATTGATAAATTGGTATATGATTATACAACAAGTCATGGTGGAATTCCTGCATGTCTAGGTTATGAAGGATTCCCTAAGAGTGTTTGCACATCTATTAATAATGAAATTTGTCATGGTATTCCAAGCGAAAAAGTCGTATTAAAAGATGGCGATATTATAAATGTAGACTGCACTACAATTGTACATAAACACTTTGCGGATGCATCTAGAATGTTCTGTATTGGTCATGTAAGTGAAGAGGCAAAACGCTTAGTTGAAGTGACTAAAGAATGCTTAGAAATTGGTAAAGAAGCCGTACGTCCTTGGGGATACATTGGAGATATTGGTGCTGCTATTCAAGAACATGCACACAAAAATGGTTACAGTGTTGTTGTTGATTTCTGTGGACACGGTGTTGGTAATGCTTTCCATGAAGATCCATATGTACATCACGTAGGAATTCGTAATACAGGTATGGTTATTGCACCAGGTATGGTCTTCACCATTGAGCCTATGATCAATCAAGGAACGCGTGATTTATATATTGATAAAGATAATGGATGGACATCTTATACAAAAGATGGAAAGTTATCGGCACAATGGGAAAACACAATTCTAGTTACAGAAAAAGGAATTGAAGTATTAGCTTGGTAAGAAGTCAATAAAATGACTTCTTTTTTGGTGAGGTTTAAAAAAGGGAATATGCAAAAGAGTATGGTTGAGGGGAATACTTTAAAACTCATTTTGAATTTTAGCATTCCATTATTATTAGGAAATTTATTTCAACAATTTTATAACGTTGTTGATGCGGCCATTGTTGGACAAACACTAGGTTCTAAAGCATTGGCAGCCGTAGGTGCTAGTAGTAGTGTGCAGTTTTTGATTCTAGGATTTTGTATGGGAATATGCCAAGGTTTTGCGATTATGGTTTCGCAAAGTTTCGGCGCAAAAAGACTCGATGAAATGCACACTTATATTTATGCAGGAGCTGTATGGACAGCCATTACAGCTTTTGTGGTATCCATCTTAGTCGTTGTATTTTGTGCAGACATTCTTCACATTTTACAAGTCAATGACGAAATCTTTAAAGATGCCTATGCCTATTTGGTTGTCATATTTGCAGGGATACCATTCACATTACTCTATAATTATTTATCGGCTATATTAAGAGCTATTGGAGATTCAAAAACGCCATTTCTCTTTTTGGCTTTTTCCGCTGTTTTAAATATTGGCCTTGATTTTTTTTGTATTCTTGTTTTGAAATGGGGATGTGCAGGGGCTGCCATCGCCACCATTTTTGCCCAAGCCGTAAGTGGTATTTTGTGTTTATTGTTAATTGCTTTTAAAGTCAATGTTTTACATATACCTAAATCAAGTCGTTATGTGGATAAGAATCATTCGATAAAATTATTGGCAATGGGAGTTCCTATGGGATTACAATTTTCAATTACAGCCATAGGTTCTATGGTCATGCAGTCGGCTAACAATGCTTTGGGAACCATTTATGTATCTGGTTTTACGGCAGGTATGCGCATTAAATCGTTGATGATGTGTCCATTTGATGCATTAGGTGCAGCTGTTTCTACATTCCTTTCCCAAAACTATGGAGCTTGCAAGTTAGAACGAATCCATGATGGATATCATAAAGGCGTAATGGTGAGTATTTTATATGGTGCATTCGCCTGTGTCGTAATGGTTTTCTTTGGAAGAATTCTTAGTATGATGTTTGTGAGCGCAAATGAATCACAAGTGCTAAATGCGAGTGCGTTATATTTAAGAAGAATGGGCTATTTCTATCCTGTACTAGGAATTTTGATCACAACAAGAATGTCCGTTCAAGGACTTGGCTATTCTGCCCGAGCTATGCTTGCAGGCTTTGTAGAAATGATTGCACGATGTATTGTGGCATTATGCTTTGTTCCAGTTTTTAAATATAATGCGATCACATGGGCCGATCAAGCAGCATGGGTTGCAGCTACACTTGTATTGATTCCATTGTGGATCAGTGCAATGCGTGCGGTTCAAAAGAAAATGAGTTAAATTAGAAGTCTAAATGACTTCTTTTTTTGACTTTTAATGTCTTTTTCACATACATCTGATTTAATTAAGGTAGAGATCATTAAAAATATGATTGACACCAAATATGACACCAAATATAATGGAGGTGAAAAGATGTCTTCTTAAATTGGGTCATGATATTCGTTTCGAAGAGATAGTTAAAGTGATGAAAGAATATGGATATGAGATCAAACAACCTAAAGGCGGATCAAGTCATTATTCATTTGTCAAATCTGGATGTAATCGTATTGTGATTCCAAGACATAAACCTATAAAAAAGGTGTATGTAAAAATGATAAAAAAAGTGATAGAAGAGGAGATGAAGGAATATGAATCAAGAACTCAAATACTACATGAATCTGTCGTATCGTATGGAAATTGTTGAAGATAAAGATGAAGGAGGATATGTCTTATCTTATCCGGATCTTCCTGGATGTATGACATGTTCAGATTCATTAGATGACTTGTTAGAACTAGCCAAAGACGCAAAAGAAACATGGATTTTAGGTATGTTAGAAGATGGGAAAGAGATTCCGCTTCCTAGTGATCTACAATCGTATTCAGGACAATTTAAATTAAGAATACCCAAAAGTCTTCATAGATCCTTATCTATACACGCTAAAGAGGAAGGCATTAGTATGAATCAATATTGTTTGTATCTTCTCGCAAAAAATGATGCGGAATGATGCGGAATATAAAAAAGAAAGACGTTAATTGTCTTTCTTAGATATAATGGATTTCAACTCCACCAAAATGAACACGCCCTGTGATATTTAATGTTGGATAGCCACTAGATGATGGCTGTCCTTTTTCATCAACTCCACCAAAGAAGGCACGAACATGACTTTGTACATTCCATTCTTTAGGTACATAGAGTTCAATACCTGTAAAATTTCCATCGATTTCAATCGTAGCTTGATTTTGAATGGTAGCCTGATCAAAATAGAGTTTCAATCCTGAAAATTTAGAGTCAATGGTCACATATTGTAAATCATTGGTTTGAATATATTGAACTTTTGCACCAAAACTAGAAGTAATATTGATGATTGAATTTGTAGAATATTCAATATCTTCTATTTCAATGTGTCTTTTTTTGGGATGAATAATGCTTGTAAGTCCCCAAGCTAATAGCCAAGTAGCTAATAATAGAAGCCATAGAGAAATATCTTCAAAACCTAAATCTTCTTTGAATAAATAGAAAATAATCGCAATCCCAAATAAGGGACTGTAGAAGCTTCTTTCTTTGATTCCGTCGATAATAACGGATAGACAGATAAGAGTTCCAATAATTTTCCATAGACTAAGGTTAAATTGAATAATTCCAAATAAGTTTCCAAAAATTAATATGGCACCTAGAATACAAATAATGCCCCAAAACCAATTTCTTTTCATAAATGATTCCTTCTTTCTTTTAATACTTTGTAGTACATTCTTGATACATACACTTGTTTATGACTATTTTGAAAAGTAATGAGATGACTCGATACAGAATGCGACAGAGAATAAATTTTTTGAATATTCACAATTGTAGATTTAGAAATTCTCAAAAAGGAGTTTGGCAATATATTTTCTAATTCATACAATTTCTGTGTTGTAGAAAACATATCATTGGCTGTATGCGCATATACCGTTCCGTTGTCACTTTCAAAGAATAGAATTGCATCTAAATCTAGATAATACTCTGTATCTTGTTTAAAGAATTGTATACTCGGCTTTGATTTAAAATTAGAAATCAATTGTTGCAATTCATCAGTATATTCTTTTGTATGTATGACGATTTCATCTTCGTTTAATGAATCATCAATCTCAATTCTTACTTTCATGGCTTTATTATTCCACAAGGAATATTAAAAGTATAGTCATGAAAAGTATGTGGTTAAAATATAAGACTAAGTGGTCAAGAAAAGAGAAGTGAAAATTCATTTCTTTAGTGGGCTGTATAATGGTGCCTATATATAGCTCCTTCATCAATTTTGTATATTAATCGTTCTTTATCATTTATTCTGCAACTTCAAAATCCTTTAAAGGATGAGACATCAGATATTATTATATTTATTTCTAAAATATTGAAATAATGTCGTTTTGTAGTAAATAAAATATTGAAATAATGACATTTTAGACGAAATAAAATATTGAAATAATGACGTTTTTCTGTTAATGTGATATTGAAATAATGTTGTTTCATGACTGGAGGATATATGTTTAAGCGGAAAGTATATAATGAATTGTTGGAATGGAAAGAAAAATATGCAGATCGGTCAGCTTGTTTATTAGAGGGAGCTAGGCGTGTAGGTAAGAGCACAATTGCTTTGGAATTTGCAAAAAATGAATATGAAAGTTTTATATTTATAGATTTTTCTAGTATATCTACAGAATTGTCAGAAGTATTCAATGATATTTCGGATTTGGATATATTCTTCTTGCGATTACAAACAGTGACAGGTATTAATTTGATAGTATCTAAATCTGCCATTATTTTTGACGAAGTACAATTTTTTCCAAAGGCTAGACAAGCTATTAAACATCTAGTAAAAGATGCAAGGTATCATTATATTGAGACGGGGTCACTGATATCAATTAAGAAAAATGTACAAGATATATTAATTCCTTCTGAAGAACATAAAATTAATGTGTTTCCGATGGATTATGAGGAATTTAATTGGGCATTGGGAAAAAGTACGGATAGTATAAGAACTTTAGTTGAAAAGAATGTTGCTATAGGTGATATGACAAACCGTAAGTTAATGCGCGATTTTCGTATTTATATGGCTGTTGGGGGGATGCCTCAAGTCGTTTCTACTTACCTACAAACGAATAATCTTGATGCAGTAGATAAAGAAAAATTAGATATTATTTCTTTATATGAAGATGATTTAAAAAAAATAGATCCTTCTGGTAGATTATCTGATATTTATGCATCAATACCTAGTCAATTAGCATTGAAGAGAAATAGATTTAAAATAGCAGAAGCAACTAAAAGCCGAAGACAAATTAAAGATGAGGAACGTTTATTTGATTTAATTGATTCCAAAATAGTTTTGCCATGTTACAATGTTGCACAACCTAGTATTGCATTAGCACAAACAAGAGATCCAGAAACTTTTAAATTGTATATTTCTGATATTGGATTGTTTACAACGATGATATTTGATGGTGGGAAAGGATTATCTTCAGATATTTATAAAAAATTGTTGAGTGATAAGTTATCAGCCGATTTAGGCTATATGTATGAGAATGCAATCGCACAAATCATTGTAAATAGTGGCAATAATTTATACTATCATTCATGGAGAAAAGAGAATAGTACTCATAGTAATGAAATTGATTTTTTAATATGTTCAAAAAATAAAATCATTCCAATTGAAGTAAAATCATCTGCAACAAAGAGTCATATTTCAATGGATGAATTCTGCAAGAAATATTCGCATGAAGTAGGACGAAGATTCTTGTTTTCACAGAAAGATTTTTCGAAAGATGGGATGTTGGAGTTAAAGCCTATTTACGCAGTTCCATTTTTGTTAGAAAATCTTTAAATAATGTATTTTAATCTTTGATATAATAATAGAGTTGAAATGAGGTAAATAAACTTATGGATGAAAATATAATTTCCTTAATTGCGAAAGAATTGAATATTTCAATTTCGCAAGTTAAGAATACATTGGAACTATTAGAAGAAGGTGCTACCGTTCCTTTTATTGCGCGTTATCGTAAGGAACGCACAAAAGGTTTGGATGAAGAACAAATTCGTGTCATTCAAGAAAATTATGCGTATCAAGTAAATTTAGCTAAGCGTAAGGAAGAAGTCTTAGCTCGTATTGAAACATTAGGAAAATTGGATGATGAAATTATTAAGAATGTCAACGCATGTACAAAACTATCACAAGTAGAAGATATTTATCGTCCTTACAAACAAAAGAAAAAGACGCGTGCAAGTGTTGCGATTGCCAATGGTCTACAGCCATTAGCCGATACTTTTATGTCTTTTCCTCGTTATTTTAAAGAAACAGAATTAGATGCCTACATTAATGAAAACGTAAAAGATCGTGAAGCTGCCATTCAAGGTGCATGCGATATCATTGCCGAAAAAGTGAGTGATGATGTGGATGTGCGTAATAAAATATTGGATTCAATGACAAATTTTGGCCGTATTGTTACAAGTGAAAAGAAAGATCATGAAGACGATCATAAAGTCTATAAGATGTATTATGACTATTCAGAAAGAGTGAATACATTAGCACCGCATCGTGTTATGGCTATTGATCGTGGGGAAAAAGAAAAAGTATTAAATGTTTCGATTTCCTTTAACGAAGAATATATCGAAAACTGGGTATGCCGAAGATTTATTCGCTTTACTAACAGTGGTACAAGTGAGTATGTTCGTGCTGCTATTTTAGATGGTTTAAAAAGACTTGCCTATCCTTCCATTGAAAGAATGGTTCGTTCAGCTTTAAGTGAAAAGGCACATGAATCAAGTATTGATGTATTCTCTATGAACTTAGAAAAACTTTTACTTCAACCACCTATGAAAGATAAAGTGATTTTAGGCTTTGATCCTGCCTTTAGAACCGGATGTAAATTGGCTGTTATTGATGCATCTGGTAAAAAATTAACTGTTGATGTGATTTATCCACATCAGCCAAATGCGAAAGTAAGAGAGTCTGAACAAAAATTAGTTCAATTATGTAACGAATATCATGTGAATTTAATTGCGATTGGCAATGGTACGGCAAGTCGAGAAAGTGAAGCTTTCGTTGCGAATACAATCAAAAAATTTAATTTACCAGTATCTTATACCATTGTTTCTGAAGCAGGTGCTAGCGTATATAGTGCTTCTAAATTAGCTATTGAAGAATTCCCAGACTTACATGTTGAACAAAGAAGTGCCATTTCTATTGCACGAAGACTGATGGATCCACTTTCAGAATTAATCAAGATTGACCCTCAATCGATTGGTGTTGGTCAATATCAACATGATTTGCCAACCGCAAGATTAAAAGAACGTTTGGATTTCGTAGTTGAAAAAGCGGTTAACCGCGTGGGCGTAAATATCAATACAGCCAGTGTTTCTTTACTTAAAAATGTTGCGGGATTAAATAATGCGAGCGCATCAAGTATTGTGTCATATCGTGAAGAGAATGGAAAAATTGAATCGCGTACACAAATTAAAAAGATCCCTAAGATTGGTCCAAAAGCCTTCGAACAAGCAGCTGGATTCTTGCGTATTGAAGATGGAAAAGAACCGTTGGATCGTACAAGCATTCACCCTGAATCGTATAAGGCAACGAAAGTATTATTGAAGGAATTAGGTTTGGATACTTCGGATTTGGGAACACAAAAAGCTAAAGATGTAATTTCAGATTGTGATACAAAACAATTGATGCAAGACACAGGATTAGATAGTTATACATTGAAGGATATTTTAGATGCGATTTGTATGCCACTTAGAGATTATCGAGATAAATATGATGCGCCATTACTAAGAAAAGATGTATTGGAAATCGAAGACTTACATATTAATGATAAGCTAGAAGGTACAGTACGTAATGTGGTTGACTTTGGTGCCTTTGTCGATATTGGATTACACGAAGATGGTTTGGTTCATGTTTCAAAGATGAGTACAAATCGAGTGAAACATCCAAGTGATGTTGTTTCTGTAGGAGATATTGTTACGGTATGGGTATACAATATTGATCAGGAGAAACAAAAGGTACAACTAACAATGGTCAATCCAAATTGACAATCAACAAACCGAGGTTTATTGGCGCTCTAAAATAGTGTAGGGTTATGTGAAAATACCGGCTTTAAATTATTGTAGGGTTTCCGTATTAGGTTAAGAAAACTTAAATTTATGAATTTACTAAAAATGGGTCATATTCACCACTTTGTTGGTGAAATGACCCTTTTTTTTGGTCTAATGATTTATTTGATGTTTTATTTATTTTTCTTGTAACGTCCTCTAGGCCAACCTTTCATACGAATGGATTTGTGTGAACCTGCGTAATTTGGCTTTGTAGTTTTATTCATGCAATAAAGGCATCTGTTTCTATATCTCAGAAAGTTTTTATATCCTTTTGCGTTGTTTTTAATTTCCTTTGCGATTCCATTTTTGGATTCCATGATTCCATTCGTAATGCGTCGACCATCTATAAAAGTAAAAGAATTGATTATTTCTTGAGACCAGTTAATCAGTGTCTTTTTTAATTTTAAAATTTCTTGAATATTGCTCTTTTTCATTTCTTCGATATGTTTCCATAAATCATTTTCTGCATTTTCTAAATTAGAATGCTTATTAAAATACACGTAATCACTCTTTAAATAGTACGCAGTCCTTAATTCATCAGATATTCCAAGAATAAGAATTTGTGGGTAGTTGATATACCTGTGTAGTTTCTTGTTCCATTTTGATTCGTTTTCACGAACTTCATCTTTGAACAGGGTCCAATTGAATTTTTTCAAAAGGTAATATTCAACAGACTTTTTTGGGAACTTGTTCATTACGCGTTTTCGAACTTTATCTAAGGCTTCATTATAGTTTTTGATCACATGAAACGGATCCGCACATACTTTAGCTTTTGGAAGACGTAGTTTTACAACAGATCTGTAAGTTTCATAAAGATCCATAGATACATATTCTACATTTTCTCTTTCTGATTTAGGTATCTTTTCAAAATAGTTTAACAAGGTGGTTTTGCGCCTGTTTATAATGACATCGATTAGATTGCAGGTTTCAAAATCTAAAAGAAGACAAGAGTATTTATTCTTTCTAGATGTTTTTGAATAGATCTCATCTATACAAATGACTCTGGGAAGTGTCTGACGAGGTATGTTCACATAATCATCAAATATAGCTTCAGCTTGTGTACTTGATATATTGTTGTGCTTCGCAGCTGAAGAAAATGTTGAATTGTATTCTTTCAGCTCATTAAGTACGTTTATAATAGTGAGTTTACTTATTGAATGTTCGGTAGCCACAAAAGGATTTGGTTCATAAAAAGTCCTTCCACAGTCTTTACATACAAATCTTCTAGCATGATAGAGAAGCACACAATTACGCTGATTATATGCAGAATGTTTGATTTTTCGAACTTTATATTCTTTTATGTTGCATGAATACGAACCGCAGTTTGGACATGAAGTTTCTCTTCTTTTGAGAGTAAAATCATGATACAAAATACCATCTTTTGAATAGCTTGAAAAATCTTCCAAGTCTTTTAGTTCAATGTTTAGAATATCTGTTATAATTTCATCAGTGATAAAAATCACTCCTTCCATGAAAATCATTAGGCCAAATATGATTCTACTATGGAAGGTTTTTTTGTTTTTAAGGAAATATAAAAAAATGGGACGAACACGACCCTACGATATTTTATAGAATTTTTTTACTACTTATAAAACGACCCTATAAAAATTTAAGGACTATGTTCGACCCTACAAGAATTTAAATATCCGGTTTATTATCTTTACAAATGTAGGACAACGCATTGTTGTCCTTTTAATTTACGCTTTTGGCTTTAGCCAGTTGAGTACGAAGTACGAAACAACAAAACCACCTGCTATGCGGGTGGTATCAAAAAAATGTTATACAAAATAATCACCATTCTTTCTATAATGAAGGTGTTCAAGCTATCAAAATAAGAAAGAATGGTGATTATAATGGCTAATAAAGCAAACGCTTTAGCACATACAAAATGGATGTGTAAGTATCACATCATTTTCACTCCAAAGTATAGACGAAAAGTGATATACAATCAATATCGAAAAGATTTAGGTGAAATATTGAGAGAATTATGTAGATACAAGCATGTAGAAATAATAGAAGGACATTTGATGAGAGACCATGTACACATGCTGGTTATGATACCTCCATCATTATCTGTATCTGCATTTATGGGATATTTGAAAGGAAAGTCAGCATTAATGATGTTTGACAGACATGCAAATCTGAAATATAAGTTTGGAAACAGACATTTTTGGAGTGAAGGATATTATGTAAGTACTGTAGGGTTGAATGATGCAACAGTTGCAAAATATATTCGTGAGCAGGAAATGCATGATATCGCAATGGATAAAATGAGTGTAAAGGAGTACGCAAATCCATTCTCAGAAGCAGAGCAACAGGCATATAAACAAGAAAAAGCAAAGAAAAAGAAATAGTAAAAAATGAAGCCCTTTGAGGGCTGGCGAGAGTCAAAAGCGATAGCTTGAACGAAGTGAAAGCAGCGCCTTGAGACGCGAGCTGGCAGTAAAGGCTTATAGCCGCAGAGAAAACCGCGCTTTTTAAACGCGGTTTTTATTTAAGGGAAGAGGATTATTATGAATATCACAACAATTGTTACACAAATGACTATTTTATTATTGATTATGATTGTTGGTTTTGTGGGAGCTAAAAAGAACATCTTTAATGATGAAGTAAATGTATATGCATCAAATATTTTGTTAAAAATCGGGATTCCAGGCTTGATTATTAGTTCGGTTAAAAATGGATCTCCATTTACAGGACATGAATTATTCAATGTACTTATTATTTTTTCAATTTTCACAATCTTTACAGGGATTGTCTCTAAAGTTATTGTAGAAGTTTTACGCATTCAAGAAAATAAAGCACTTTGGCAATTTATAAAGCAATCTAAGAACACTCGTGACTTTAGTTATGAGATGAATTAGATGCGCAGATGTTAGATAAATAATTTAAAAATAAATGATAAATATAATGCTTTAAATATATACATATGTTATAATATAGATGAGGTAAAAACATATGGAAGTTGTTAAAGGAAGAGGCTATGTCTATTCTATACAGTATCATATCGTATGGTGTGTAAAGTATCGTCGTAATATCTTGAATGGACAGATTGAAACAAGATTAAAAGAGCTGCTGACTCAGATTTCAAAGGATAATGGTTTTCAAATTCTGGAAATGAATATAGAGGAAGATCATATCCATATGCTGATCAATTGTACGCCGCAGCATTACATTCCAAATATTATAAAAGCTATGAAGGGTGTATCAGCCAGACTCTTGATGAAAGAGTTTGGGGATGATCTAAGATCCAAGTTATGGGGTGGACATCTATGGAATCCTTCTTATTTTGTAGCTACAGTTTCTGAAAATACAGAAGAACAGATTATAGAGTATATAAGAAGTCAAAAAAGAAAATAGCGAATCAATAAGGAGAAATCATCATGGAAAAGGCATTCAAGTATCGTATGTATCCAAATAGAGAACAAAGAATATTACTAGCCAAGACTTTTGGCTGCACTCGTTTTGTATATAATCATTACCTGGCAAAACGTAAGGATGCCTATGAAAAAGATGGAATCACGTTAAGTTATTCGGCATGTGCTAAGGATCTAGTTTCTTTAAAGAAAGAATATGAATGGCTAAAGGAAGTGGATTCTGTGGCTCTACAGTCAAGTGTAAAGAATCTGGATACGGCATATATCAATTTCTTTCGAAAAAAGGCGGAATATCCTAGATTCAAATCGAAGAAGACACATCGTTATTCGTATACAACGAAATATACGAATGGAAATATTGAATTATTTGACAATAAGGTTAAGCTTCCTAAGATTGGTCTTGTGAAGATAAAGAAAACACGAGCACCAAAGGGAAGACTACTGAGTGCAACGGTATCACAAGTACCAAGTGGAAAGTATTATGTTTCATTATGTTATACGGATGTAGAAGAAGTTTTGTTTCCACTGACATATAATGAAACAGGTATAGATCTAGGTATCAAGGATTTTATCGTACTGAGTAATGGAGAAAAGGTAGAGAATCCAAAATATCTGAAGAAGTCGATTGAGAAACTGAAAAAG
>OCHN01000838.1_pt1 | contig 28868 bp, 18 predicted proteins | sample 1538911 | NCBI WGS metagenome assembly OCHN01 (sample SAMN04571736, study PRJEB22368) | human gut metagenome | biome: human gut; material: stool | host: Homo sapiens | place: Luxembourg | collected 2013-01-11 | reverse complement strand
TGCCAAGGCAAAACAGGCGCAAAAAATTTGCCTTAGCAAAATCGCATACTTAACTTATTGAAAATCAAGCAAGTAAAATTTTTGCCAAGGCAAAATGCACGTTTATTTACGGAACAATCCAATGATGTAGTCTTTTCCTGTCTTAGTCCATTCAAGCAACAGATTAACCTTGCTTCTGTTCGGGGTTGAACCGTCAATGTATGGTGCTGCTCTCACACACATAAGACCCATAGGCGCATATTGGGGTGTGACAATCCATTTATCCCCATAGCGTACAATCAGACCTTTTTGTGCCAGAGCCTTGTTAAGGGCTTGCGGTGTCATGCCCAAATCTGCGGCAATGTCCTTGGTGGTGAACGTGCCAGCCGTGAAGTCAGCCATGAGTGGCAGCACACCGACCTTTTCATCTTGCACGGTGCTTATAGTGTCAAGCACCTTTTTCTCCAACTCTGAAACCCTCTCGTTTGCAGTCAGTAGTTCCTTGAGGGTTTCAATCAGCAAATCAATCTTCTTATTTTCCATTGTAGAGCTTTTAGAAAATTACAGGCAATAAAAAACGGTATCGCCTTTCCCGTTGCTCTACACCATCAAGGCAGTGGGCGCATTAACGCTCCAACACGGGGGTACGATACCGATATGTGAACCGTAGGGGTATAATCCACCCATACGGATATGTTTTGCGACAATTCGCCTTTAATGATGTAGAGCAATGCAAAGGTAATGAAAATCCCTCACACTCACAACTTTGTAGGCTCTTTTACATCCGATAAATCCCAATTCATAAGGTCTTGCACCTTTCGGTTGGCTTTGTCTATGCTATCCCACGACTTGCGGATATAAATGTCAGTAACACGCATATTTTCGTCCACATGGTTTAGTGCCGTGTGGACGGTGTACTTATCCACTTCTGCATCATTGGTTGCAATGGTTGCCCAAGTGTGCCGTGCTGCGTAAAATTCCAAATCGTCTATACCAAGTGAATTGCCTATCTTCTTCAATCCCTTGTTTAGTGCTGCGCTGAAACTATCCATTGAGGAATACAGTTTGTAGAACTTGAACACACGTTGCCCTGTCGGGTCTTTGTACTTGTCGAATAGTGCCTGTGCTTCTGGCTCAACTCTGATTGATATTTCCGCACAATCTGCCCGTCTGTATCGTGTCTTTGTACGCTGGTAGGTTATACGACCATCTTTGTAGTCGGTGGCATTGTACAAGTCCACAGCGTTCATTCCGATAAGCAAAAAACTCAACAGGAACACATCTTTTGCGAGATTGAACCGATTACACCCCTGTTGCAATATCGTGGAGTATGGCACTTGTGCAAACTCACGCATTTGCTCAACCGTCAAGGCACGTTTGCGTGTGAGTGGTGCTTTCGGTATATCCACCTTTGCGAATGGTGAGAATGGAATGAGTATCACACCAGCCTCTTCATCGTTAAACTCTTTCTTGGCTCTGTTGTACATTGCCCTTACCTCTGCGAGGTACAGGCTTTGCGCACGACCGCCCTTTTTGCAGTTCTTCCGTGCCGGCTGCTCGCCAATCCATTTTATCCAGTCATTAAGGAACTTAACCGTGATTTCCTTTATATCCACACTTTCACGCCCCACGAACTTAACCAAGCTGTTAATGGCTACTTGGTAGGCTTTGGCATTGCCTGTGCGTCCCATGTCAAAGAGTTTCTGAATGTATGCCCTTGTGTACGCCACTATGTCAAGTTCAAAGTGTTCTTCCTCTTTCTTGCGTGTTATCAACTCCACGACTTGCTCAACGGTCATGTTATCCAAAGCCTCGCCCACGTTATTGCATATCGTGCGGTAACGCTTGATAACATCATCTACCATGTCAATGTATCTTTGGTTTTTCAACTTGAGGGAGCGTGTCAAATCTTCCTTGCCCACATACCAAGGGGTAGCAAGGTACTTCTTGCGCTGCTTGTGCGTAACCCTTATCTTGATGTTGTAAGTGCCGTCAGCTTTCTTTTGGTGAGCGTACACTTCTGCCTTGAATGTTGCCATATATCTTTTGTAGAATATTTGTAGAACTATTTTCGGCAAATGTACGCACTTTTTGCTGAAAATAAGAAAGAAAAACGCCCAACCTTACAAGAAAGTTGAGCGTTTGCAGTAGTCCCGTTGGGAATCGAACCCAAATCTACACTTTAGGAGAGCATTGTTCTATCCATTGAACTACAAGACCTTACGAATATTTTGTGTGCCTAACCGTCAGACATTCACCCAGTGAAACCCCAACTTTGCCGACTTCCACGCTTGAAAGCAGCTCATAAGTTTTGGTAACAACCAAGCAAACGCCTTGAAGCGTGTGTACATCACTGCGCCCGCACCTCCTGCCGTAGGTAGCACACCGTTCTATTCTCCTACAAGCATAACACTTTACGTTCCCGAATATGCTATGGTGAGCTACAAGCTCGACAACTACTGGAGCAAGTTCACCAAGGTGGAGCCGAATCCGAATACACCCGACAAGGTGAACCTTTACAAGAAGCTGGAGCTTACCAGCAATGCACGCATCCCGAACTCGCCGGATATCTTTATTGGCACAGGAGGAGCGCTTATTGTAAATGGTGACAATCCGCAGACATTCGGCAAATACACCCAGTATATGACGATAGCAGATAACACTTCCGCTTCGCTTATCAACCGTTGCAAGCAGATGACATCTTCTTCTTCGCAGTTCAATTTCTACATAGGCGCAACCTCTGGCTCTGGCTATTGGTATTATTTGTGTATGCCGTTCGATGTGAAGCGCAGCGACATCATTCTGCCTGAGGGCACAAGCATCGCTGTGCGCTATTATGACTCTGAGTCGCGTGCTACAAATGGTGTAGGCGGCAACTGGAAAGACGTGTCTGCCGACGCTGTGCTGCAAACTGGCAAGGGATATATCTTCCGTTCAAACAGTTCGGGCAATGTAGGTTTCCCTGCTACCGAGGAGACACATAACTCCATCTTCCGCAGCGAAGCCGTAACCACACCGCTCGTTCAGTATCCTGCCGTGGAGAGCGCAAACGCAGGATGGAACTTCGTGGGTAACCCCTATCCTTGCTTCTACGACATCTACTATATGGATTTTGCAGCACCTATCACAACATGGGATGTTGACAACCGCACATATAAGGCATATAGCGTTGCCGATGACAATTTCGTGCTCTCACCGCTGCAGGCATTCTTCGTTCAGAAGCCCGAACTGGTAGACGCCATCACGTTCCAGCCGGCAGGCAGACAGATCAACAAGACCATCGACCACTCGGCTTTGGCTATGCGCCGTGCAGCACGCAGTCAGCAGGTGCAGCGCAAGCTGGTAGACGTATCGCTGACATGCGCCGACCGCACCGACCGCACACGCATCGTGGTGAACGCCAACGCTTCTGACGACTTTTGCGCCGACAACGACGCTGTGAAGATGATGGCTTACGAGGGCACACCGCAGATATACACCATCGCCGGAGCAGACCAGCTGGCTGTGAACGAGGGAGCTCACCGCAGCGGTAGCGTGGCGCTGGGCATGTATTTGCCAGCCGACGACGTATATACCATCGCTATAGACCGCAATGAACTGGGAGCCAAGCTGCTCGACTACGGTGTAGAGGTAGAGATGCCATACACCTTCAGTGCTGCAGAGGGATACGCAGACGACCGCTTCACACTCACCTTCGAGACGACCACTACGGGCATTAACACCGTAGCTACTGACGCAAAGGCCGACGACGCTATATACACTATCGACGGACGACGCGTGAGCAACACCGACAAGAAGGGCATCTATATTCAGAATCATAAGAAAATAGTAAAGTAAAGCTACTATGATCAAGTCAAGATATATACTGACTCTCCTCGCCATGCTGCTAAGCATGGTGGCGAGAGGACAGGACTTCAACCCCGACAGCCCTCCCGAACCGGGAGCGCGCTACAAGCTTACGCTGAAAGCCCAGCCCGCTGAGGCTGCCACCGTGAGCGGAGGCGGACTGTATGTCGTGAACGCCAATGTGAGCGTGAAGGCTGTGGCAAAAAGCTCCAACTGGCGCTTCATCAACTGGACCGACGCCGAGGGCAAGGTGGTGAATTCCAATAGCTCGTTCACCCACCGCAAGCTGAACAGCAATGAGACACTCACCGCCAACTATGAGTATCAGCAGACCAGCCGTCTGACCATTGCCTACGACCCGTCGTCGATAAGGACGAGCGAGGTGAAGGAGTATGCCGTAGGCGTGACCTACTCTTATACGGCGTCTACGTACAGCGACTATACGTTCGTAAACTGGACAACAAGCGACGGAACGGTTATCTCTACAAACCGTACGGTGAGCTACACAGTCACCGAAAACGACGAGACCATCACTGCCCACTACCGCTTCACGCCGGGCAGTCCGGCTGAGCCTAACGAGACGAAGCCGAAGCATAAGGTCTACTTCAAGTGCGACCCCGCAGGTCTTGTCGGCTTCAATCAGAACAACGGCTTCTCTGTGTCAGAGGGCAACACGTTCCGCGTGACGGTTTACTCCGCAAGCGACTATGAGTTCAAGGGTTGGACGTTCGAAGGCAGTTCCGAGATAATCGGACAGTATCGCACGTTCAGCGGCACGATGGGCAAAGAGGATGTGCACCTCGTGGCACACTTCGAGTTCAAGCCGTCGTCGCCCAGCGAACCGTCTACCGACACCAAGCAGCGCCATAGCCTCTACGCCACTACTACATCCATGTATCGCGGCGAGACAACGCTCCTGCCTATATATATGCAGAACACGGGCAATGTGAAGACGCTCAGCTTCAAGCTGCATCTGCCGAAGAACCTTACGGTGGATGTTGCCAATATACAGAAGACGCTGCGCACCGACGCCTATACCGTTAAGGCGGTGCAGGAGGACAGTGTGCTGAGCGTGAGTCTGGAGGGTGGAACGCAGATTGTGGAGCACGACGGAGTGGTGGTGCGCATTCCGGTGAGCGCGCAGGAAGCGCTGAAGGACAGCATATATACGGTGAGGTTCAGCGACATCGCAGGTACAACAACCACCGATGCTGTCATCAACTTCACCAGCCGTTCCGGACGCCTCGTGGTGAGCACGCCCGAGGAAGGCGATCTGCAGGCTAAGTTCTCTGTAGAGACATACATGAACCGCGCACAGTTCACCAATCTCAGCAGCGAGAACGCAAAGACATTCGAGTGGAACTTCGGCGACGGCTCTACAAGCACCGAGCGCAACCCTATGCACAGCTACGCCGAAGCCGGTACATACACAGTGCGTCTGACGGCGCGAGGCATAGTGAAGACCGTAACCGCCGAACAGCAGATAATCATAAACCCCGCCAACACATGGTCGGCGAGTGGCGACTACCGACTCGACCCCACAGTGAACAGCGCACGTGCGTTCAAGTCGATGCACGAAATGCTTGAACTGCTGTCGCAGTGTAAGCCCGAGGGCACCATCAACGTAAAGACCGGCGGCAAGGAGGCGTTCGAAGCCAATCTTCAGACAGCCGACTCGTTGACGCTGCTCAGCACGCTTACTGAGAAGCTGGGCACTACAGGCGTCGTTATGGCGTTCAAGAACGAAGCGCAGAAGCCCGTTACGCTGCAGTTCAACACTGCCGCTAACAGTGCGGATATGCAGAAGGTTACAGACTTCTTCCGCCATATCACGCTCGAAAACGTGGTAGTGACGCTCAACGGAGCAACTATAAACATAGGCGAAATAGGCCGCTACTCGGAGCAGACCATCTGTTCGGGCACAAGTACGCAGCCCGAAGCGTTCGCTGCTATAAGCAGCAGCGAGGCTGTGAAGGTAAGTTGGACGGCAAGTGTGGCAGAGGGCTGCACCGTACGCGGCTACCAGTTCACCGGCACCGGCAATCTGCCTGCCATGACGCTCACGAACGAAGGCAGTAAGACCGATCTCGTTACCTATCACGTGAACGTGGAGCTTAATGGCATTGTCATTTACACTTATATATATAAGGTTTATGTGAAGCCGTTGCTGAAGAGTCTCACGCTCAGTTCGCCGTCTGACAAAGCAACGCTCGAATACGGACAGGTTACGCTCAGCTGCAGCAATCTCGGTCAGGCAGCTGTAGGCTATACGTTCCACTATCGCCGCACCGATGCCGAGGCAGAGAGCGCAGAAGAGTGGAAGGAAGTGAAGACCACATCGCCGTCAACAGCGTTCGTGCCAGTAGAAGGCGCCTCGTACGAGTGGTATGCCACAGCGCATGGCGAGTGCAGTGAGACAGTCGAAAGTGAACACCGTACGTTCAGCATACGCAAACGCTCAGACCTTACGGTTGAGTCGGTGACGGCGCCTGTGGAAGTGAAGGCAAACACTACGTTCCAGATCACGGCTGTTGTGCGCAACATCGGTAAGGGCGCTACACGCAGTAGTGCCTGGACGGACGCTCTCTACGAGAAGAGACCAGACGGTGCGGTTCGTGTCGGTACGCAAGCTCATTACGGCGTGTTGCAGCCTGACGCATCCTACACAGTCACTTTCATTATCACGAGTCCTGACGCCACGCAAAGCGAAGTCAGCTATTTCGTGGAGACCGACATATATCGCGAAGAGACCGAGTCAGATGAAAGCAACAATATAAAGTCCACTGACCCTATAGCACTTATCAATCGCTACATTGATGCTGCCGACTACGAGGCTCTGAAAGTGCTTTATCAGGCAACCAACGGCGGCGCATGGACCAACAAGACATGGCGCATCGGCAGCAATGCCGTAACGTCTACCGGTTGGCCGGGTGTCACCTTCGACGAAGAGGGTCACGTGTTGGCTATAGAGCTTCAGAACAACAACCTCAGAGGCAACCTGCCTACAGAGGGAATGGAGATGAAGAGTCTGCGCACGCTCAATCTGAGCGGAAACAGTCTGAACGGCGATGTGGCAGCGTTCTGCAAACTCCTGCCAGCACTTGAGACGCTCAATCTTGGCTACAATCTGTTTACAGAACTGACTGGCGTTCTGCCTGCTCATATCACTTCGCTCAATCTGCAGAATCAGCGCGAAGGCTACAGTCTCTCTACCTTCACGCAGCAGGAGTGGGCTATGGGTGACAAGTTGGCAGACATACAACTCGGCTCGCTCATCGCTTACGACCATCAGAACCAGAACTTCGAGGCTCACCCTACGCTCCGCATCTACACAACCGACAACAACAGTTATGTAGGCGAGATGATATACAGCGACGGAGCCTACCGCTACTCCCTGAGCGGCACGTACAACTACGCAAGCGGCACGGAGTTCTGCATCAAATCGTCTGGCGGTGTGGCACAGAACAACCGCCTGCGTGCGAAACTCACATGGACAAAGGGCGACGTGAATGCCGACGCATCGGTAGATGTGCTCGACGCGCAGCAGACGCTCAACTACATTATGGGCACGCAGAACGGCAACTTCAACTATCCAGCAGCCGACACTTATCAGGGCGGTGGCATAAATGTGCAGGACGTCGTGGCAACCATCAACATCTTCATAGGCAGCAACGACAACGCCGACCGGAAGAGTCTTATAGCTGCGCAAAGACGCTGGACGGAGAGTATGGGCGAAGGAGCCTCTACGCATAATGTGCTCAGCGTGGAAGACGGTGCATTGTGGCTCGACGCTTCCGACCAGGTGGCTGCCCTCGACATCACACTCGCCGGCGTAAGGGCTAACGATGTGAAGCTCGCTATGAGCAAGCAGCGCTATCAGCTCGTGACACACAACACGGCTAACGGTGTCCGCGTGGTGATAATAAGCACTACGGGTGACATTATCAGAGGACGCACCAAGCTGTTGCGACTCGCCAAGCCGGCAAGAGTGGAGCAGGCAATGGCTGCCGACATAGACGCACAGCCTGTAGGCGTGGCGGTCAGACCACAGATATCGACGCCATTACAACCGACGCTGACAGCCGCGACGCTGTATATAGCATCGACGGACGCAAGCTGAACGGCGTGGCAGGCGAAGGCATCTATATTGAGAACGGAAAGAAAAAGGCTATTAACAGACATCAATTGAAATGAAGACCAGAAGATATATAACCATGATGCTGTTCTTGCTGATGTGTATCACGGCAATGGCTCAGAACAACCTGTCGGTAGGAAAGTTGACGGGCGGTCAGGGCAAAGACGTGCTGATACCTATCAGCCTTGAGAACACCGACGAGGTGGTGGCGCTGCAGTTCGACCTGCAGCTGCCATTCGACCGATCGTCAAGAACAGCGCCGACGCTGAGCCAATCGCGTATAAACGAGCACACGGTGTCGGTAAGAAATCTCGGCAACCACAAATATAGAGTGGTTGTCGTGAATATGAGCAACCGTCCTCTGTCGGGCAACGCTGGCACAATCATCAACTTCCCGATGGCTGTGCCGACAGGATTGGACCCCGGCACGGAGTACGTCGTGAGCTTGTCGGATGTTATCATCACAAACCGCAAAGGCGACAACATCCAGGGTAATTCTAACGTGAACGGCAGCTACACGGTGCAGAGAGAAGACGCACCCGACCTTGCCACTACCAATGTAAACATCACCGGAAGCACGCTTGTGCCGGGCAAATCGGTCACAGTCTCTTGGAAAGTGAGCAACGTTGGCAACGCCGATACGCGCAGCGGTTGGACCGAACGCGTATATCTCGTGAGCAACGAGACAGAAGAAGTGGTGCATGTAGGCAATACTTACTTCAGCAATACGCTGCTCAAGGGCGGCTACATCACACGCAACGCCACCTTCAACCTCTCGCAGACCGTCGGTCTCGAAGGCGAAGTGACGGCAAAGGTTGTGGTTGAGCCCAACAGCGGTTGTGGTGAGTACAACGCCGACAGAGCTAACAACACCGCAACCGGCGGAACTGCTGAACTTGAGAAGCACCTGTTCCTTACCGTTCCCGACAAGAGCGTGAAGGAAGGCGAGTCGATGCGCCTCACTTTGAAGCGCAGTGGCGACCGCAGTATGGACGAGGCATTCAGCATAACTTCGTCACTGCCCGAACATACTAAGGTTCCGGCTACTGTGACCATCAGCAAAGGACAGTCGGCAGTGTCGTTCGATGTGGCTTGTCCGGACAACAACGTGGTGAACACCTACTCTGAGGTCACCATCACCGTGACAAAAGATCACGGATATCCGCAGGATGTCGCTACATCCTTTAATATAAAGGACGACGAACTGCTGCCCCTCACCGTGAAACTCAACAAGACCGAGTATAACGAGGGAGAAACGATGAAAGCAACCGTCAGCGTGCCTTACCGTATCGGCAACGATATGCTTACGGTCTATTTCAGCGTGGAGAAGCCGAAGCGTTTCCGTCTGCCAAAGAGCTACACCTTCGAGCCGGGAGCGAAAGAAGCTGTGATTGACATTCCGATCATCGACGATAACATCGCTGCCAACGACGAGACATTGCAGCTCAGCGTGTCGGCAGACCATCATCTGACGGGCACAGCGCTGTTTGTACTGAAGGACAACGACGTGCCGGCTATCAGCATGACTCTGCTGCCCACAACAGTAAGTGAGGCGGCGGGCTACAACGCAGTTCATGCCACGATAAAGCGCACCGAGGCGAAGAACAGCAAGATTACGCTGAAACTGAGCGACGATAGCAATGGCGAACTCTACTACACTACGCCGATAACCATGCCCGAAGGCACCGAGGAGGTTACGTTCCCCATCGGTGTGAAGGACAACCAGAAGGTTGACGGCACACGCAAGGTGAAGTTCAGCGCAGCTATATACATCACAGATTGCGGCTGCTCTGCGATAGGCGACAAGCAGACCGTGGTGAGCGACACCATAACCATCCTCGACAACGACGGACCGACGCTCAGCGTCACTTCGAACAAGACAACTATCCTCGAAGGCGACAAGACAGGCGCTACGCTCACCGTCAGTCGCAACGACGCCACTACCAATCCGCTTACTGTTACGCTGAGCGCAAAGGGTGACGACCTGCAGTTCGCAAAGACCGTGACTATCCCTGCCGGAAAGGAGAGTGTCACGACGCCGTTCGTGGCGTTGAGCAACGAGACCAACGAGGGCAACCGCACCATTTCCATCATCGCAAGCAGCGACGGCTACAGTCCCGGTACGGTGTGGATGCTCATCTCCGACCAGACTCTGCCTGACGCAGAGATGCAGACTCCTGTATGCGACGCAGAGATAGAGGCTGGAAGCAAGGCGAAAGTGACGGTAACGGTGAAGAACATTGGTGCCATAGCGATGCCTAAGGGCACAAAGATCCGCACAAGCATCGGCATAAGCTCTACGATGACGCAGACAGATGCCGACATTGCGGTGGGCGCCACCTACACATCTGTTGTAGAACTTGACGCACCGAGCGTACCCGGCAACTACAGAGTGACGGCAGAAATCAACCCGAACGGCACTGTTACCGAGTTGCAGACCATCAACAACAGCGCCTATACCGAGACAACCGTAACGACAGCCTACACATACGGCATCGGAGCCGACAAGAGTACATATAACATTGGCGACAAGGTGGTGTTGAGCTGTACGGTGAAGACACGCGGCGGTACTACGGCAGCCAGCGTTGAGGTAGAACCATACATCATCTATGCCGGTTCGCGCACAGCTCTGAAAGCCACCACCGACGCCGAAGGCAAATACTCGGTAGAGTACACCATACAGGCAGGTATGGGCGGCGAGTACGGCTACGGCGTCTGCACACCGGGCGAGAACATCAGTGCTCAGCAGGGCACCTTCAACGTGTACGGCATCTCACGCACCACAACCGAATACATCAAGCACGAGATGTATGAAGGTGATGTGGTTACCGGCACTATCAAGGTGAAGAACATGAGCAGTCTGCCGCAGACAAAACTGAAAGCTGCCTGCGAACCGAACGAACAGTATGATGTTACGTTCAGCGGCGACACAGAACTTGCGGGCGGCGGAACAGCCGAGATAAACTACACAATCAAGCCGCTTTCACTCTCTAAGACTAAGGAGTGGGACCGCCTGACGTTCAACATTACAACAGCCGAGGGCGCTTCGCTCTGCGTAGTGACCTATAACTACACACGCAAGCATACACCGAACCTCGTGGTGTCTACAAACAGCATCAACACCACCGTGACCAAGGGCAAGGTGCGCACGTATCCTATCGTGCTCACCAACACCGGCATCGCAGAGACGGGCAAGATAACCGTGTCGCTGCCAGCAGCGCTTTCCGACTTCATCAGTCTGGCTACGCCTGCCACGATGCCGTCGCTGGCAACGGGCGACAGTGCTACGGTGATGCTTAAGTTCAACGCAGCAAAGTATGATGTGAACATCTATCAGAAGGGTAGCATCGCCATCAACTGCAGCGAGGGCAACGGCAAGCAGATTGGCTTCAATGTGAAGGTGGTGAGCGAGGAGAAGGGCAACCTTCGCATCCGCGTTCGCGACGAGAATACCATATACGGCAACAAAGACGGTGAGCATCCGTATGTCAGCAACGCCAGCGTGCGTCTCACCGACTACAACACCGGCGCACTCGTGATGCAGGATGTAACGGGCGAGGACGGTAGCATCACATTCAGCGATCTGAACGAAGGCTACTACCATCTTCACGTTACGGCAGACCGCCATGACACCTACGACCAGAACGTGCTGGTGAGTCCGGGCGAGACAACCGAGCATCTTGCCACTATCAGCTACCAGGCAATCAGAGTGGACTGGACTGTGGAGGAGACGGAGGTGGAAGACGAGTACGACATAACCACCAAGTTGACATACGAGACGCAGGTGCCTGTGCCGGTTGTGGAGATGAACGCTCCCGAAGCAATCATTCTTGCCGACATCAACCGTGGCAAGAGTGCACTCTTCAACGTAGTGTTGCGTAACCGTGGACTCATTGCAGCGCAGAACGTGCAGTACACACCGCCTACGGCAGACGGTTTCGTTTTCATGCCGATGGTGGAATACTCCGGATTTACGCTCGCCCCGGAGCAGAGCTACGTGATACCGGTGCTCGTGATGCACGAGGAAGACTTCAACAGCGAAGACTTTGCACGCAACGTGAAGCGCAAGGTGGTGCAGCGCGCTGAGGGCAGAGCCAAGAAGAAGTGCTTCGGCAATATGGACACCAGGTTTGAGTGGCCCTGCGGCGATGACGCCAAGTTCGCATGGATAGGCTCGGTCATCCGCTATGTGCAGGACAACGCCGAATGTTCCGACCCACCACCAGCAGGTGGCGGACACTCAGTGTTTTATCCGACACAACCCGGACTGGGCGGTGGACCTCACGGAGATTTTGGCAGTTATGAAACAGCAAGCGGCGGCAGGACAGATGCCGAGGCGCTGATGAAGCTGGTGTGCACCGTCATCGAGTGTGTGCCGCTTCCCGATCTGCCTACCTGCGTGGCACCAGCCATAACTAACGCACTTGAAGGATCGGCACTGCAATTCGCCGGTGACTGTGCTATGGATTATCTCAGCGGAAAGGTAGCCGACAAGATTCCGTTGTTCAGCTGTCTGAAGGGAATAGCTTCCAACTACGGACCTGACATGGTAGAGTGTCTTGGAAACTGGGGCAAGGAGTTGGCTGGAATGGTCAGCAAGATGCCTAAGCGAAAGGCTGGCGCTGCCGAAGACAAACCGATGCCGGCTCTGATGGAGTCGTCGGGCTACAAGCAGTTCCTGTTCTTCAGCTACTTCGACACATACATGGAGTACAACCGCCAGCTCACCCAGGCGCGGGAGGCAATAAGCATGAAGGACTTCGGCGTGGAGCTGATGTCGGCAATACACGATGTCGACTACGTGCTGCAGAAGATGCGTGAGGATGGTTCGCTCTGGACGTTAGACCTGAACACCATTCCGGACAACACCACGGTAGACGACAAGAGCCAGGGCGTAGGTCCGTACCTCACATCGCTCATGCCGAACAAGAATGCGGTGATAGCCGACTTCTCGCTTCGCAACTATGTGGAGCGTCTGCGCAACACATGGAGCAAGGAAGACGGACGCGGATATATCAGCGACAACCACATGGATGAGGCTGTTGTGGCAGACATCCTGCAGACACGACAGAACTGTGTGACTAAGCTCGTCAACCTGGGCATACCTACCTGGGTAGACCTCATGGGCAGCGCACGCAAGGACATGCTGCAGTATATGGAGACGCAGTCGGAGAACACCTGCGCACAGGTGAAGCTCGAGATAAAGCAGAAGCTGGTGCTCACACGACAGGCATTCCGCGGCACGCTCACCATAGAAAACGGTTCGAGCAACGCCATCGAGGACATCCTCGTCGACGTGAACGCTACGAACATGGAGACTGGATTCATGGCTACATCGCGCGAGATGCAGATTGCTATCGAGAAGATAGAAGGCTTTGAAGGCGAGAAAGACGGCGCATGGCGACTGGGCGCAGGCAAGAAGGGTGTGGCTACCATACTCTTCATCCCTACCAAGTATGCAGCGCCAGAGACTCTCACTACCTATAGCTTCGGCGGAACACTGAGCTTCAAGGGCGGCAGCACAACGCAGAACCGTTCGCTCTTCCCTGTAAGCCTGCAGGTGAAGCCGTCGCCAGAGCTCGACCTCACTTACTTCATGCAGCGCGACGTATACGGTGACAACCCGCTCACGCCAGATGTAGTGGAGCCGGTGATACCAGCCGAGTTCTCGGTGCTCATACACAACAAAGGCAAGGGCGACGCCAACAACGTGCGAATGATTACGAAGAAGCCTGAGATTGTGGAAAACGAGAAGGGACTGCTCATCGACTTCGACATCATCAGCTCGAGCCTTAACGGTGGCGAGAAGACAATGGCGCTCGACGACGATATCGCTACGCAGTTTGGCACTATCGCTGCCGGCACCGCATCTTACGCAACATGGGACCTCACTGCGTCGCTCATGGGCCACTTCACGGAGTATGACGTGAACGTTACACACGTGACCGACTACGGCAACCCAGACCTCTCGCTGCTCGACCGCGTCACCATACACGAACTGATACACAGCATGAACGCCACAATCGGCGACAAGGTGTATCGTGCATGGATCACCAACGACGTGCCCGATGCTGAGGATGCCCCCGACCATATCTACTTCGCCAACGGCACCGACGAGGAACTCGTGACGCTGAGCGAGGAGACCAGAATGGAACGCATCGACGCTACGCACTACCGCGTGACGGTGCCTACGAACGTGCCGCGCAACTGGTTCTACACGGCTGTGGCCAACCCGGCGGGCAAGTATGCTAAGATACTCAGCATAACCGACGAGACGAACAACCGATCGCTCGACGCGGCTAACTTCTGGACTACCGACTACACGATGAAGGACGGTATCGACCCGCAGCTCGACTATCGTCTGCATATAGCCGACATCGTTTCGGGCAAGGGCACGAACACGTACATCGTGGAGTTTGAACCGATACCGGAACTGCGACTCGACGTGAAGAGCATCACGACGGTGCCTGCCGACGACCAGATTGCGGAGAAACCGATAGAGCAGCTCACCGTGGAGTTTAACAAGGACATCAAGCCAGAGACCTTCACACGCGAGGACATCGTGGTACGCTATGAGGGCGCGCTCTTCAGCGGCGACATAGCCATCACTCCGAAGGACGACGCATCGAAGCGCATCTTCAACCTCAACACGAGCGCTCTCAACGAGAACGGTTACTACGTGCTGCAGGTGAAAACCGACAATATCATCGACTTCGAGAACTATCAGGGCGCTGAGGGCAAGATGGTGAGATGGATGCTCTTCAAGGACGGACTGGTTCACTATAACGTGGATATCCTGCCGCTTGCCGCTTGTGGACGTGTGGAGTGTGTGAAGGACGCTCCTGCCGAGACGCCTGCTGCATCTGCAAAGCGCGGCATGAAGAAGGCTGAAGCCAACAGCGGACAGCTGGCTTACGGTGGCGGAATGACCTTCAAGGCGGCTCCGAACAAGGGCTACAAGTTCGTCTGCTGGAAGGACAACAACACTGGCGAGGTGCTCTCTAAGGACGCCGAATATCATGTGGAGGCACGCAACACTGTAAACATATCGGCAGTGTTCGAGACTGAGACATATAAGGTGACGGTGAAGTGCGACGCCGACGGCGGAACGATGGACGTGGCATCCGGAGTCTACGAGTACGGCACGAAGCTCACGCTCGATGCCAAGGCAAACGAGGGCTACCGCCTGGACGGCTACAAGCTGAACGGAGTGCAGACCGAGACAGCCGCTCCGTATGAACTGACAGTTGAAGAACCGACAGAAGTGGAGGTGATCTTCCACGATCTCTCGCCTGTAGACGTTATTCTCGACGAGCGCAAGGACTATCAGCGCCCCGTTGAATACGTAAGCGCAGCGAGTCTGGAGAACGGTACGAACGTGAAGTTCTACCGCTCGTTCCTCAAGGAAGCATGGAACACAATCTGTCTGCCGTGCGCCGTGGAGAACCCGCAGGAGGTGTTCGGAGCAGGCACGCAGGTGGCGCAGCTCTCAGGCATGACCCCCACATCGCTCACCTTCGAATACGTGGATAAGATGGACGCCAATACACCGTACATCATCAAGCCTACAGCCGTGAACAACGTTGCCTACGCTAACGTGGCTTCGCCCACTGTGCTCTACGACCTCGGAATGAGCACGCTCGAAGACCTGCCGGAGGGCAAGGACCGTCCGACGTACGAACCCGGGAGCGGAGTGTCGTTCATCGGAGCGTACAGCGTAGTGGAACTGCCGGCTAACGAGGGCTACTACTATATCAGCGGCAACAAGTTCTACTATATCGACGTGCCCGTGCCGACAACACGCTATCGTGGATTCTTCCACTCCGACGTGCACAACGGTGCAATGCTCAGTCTGGCTTTCGGCGGCGGTATGTCAAGCATCGAGGATGTCTACTTCCTGCCTGCCGGTGCCGGCGACATCTACGACCTCACCGGCAAGAAGGTGCGCTCGGGCGGCGAGCCGCTCGACGGACTGAAGCCAGGCGTGTATATCACGAATAACAAGAAGTTTGTGGTGAAGTGACAATAGATGTTGGTGTGGTGAGATGTTTATATCTTCCACGGAAATCCCTCTAAGAGGGACAAATTCGCCAAATATTTCCCTCAATGAGGGACGTTTTAAGCCAAAAGCGTCCCTCATTGAGGGATTTTTCGTTGTATTAACCCATTAGCGGAATTAATTTAGTGCACACTTAATCCTAATGTCAGTTTGTGTTAAACCCTAATCGGTCATTAGGCCGTTCAATAAAACATTTTACAACTGCTTGTAGTCTTTTGTTTTTTTATAAGGTGTCTTTTGCTTGTTTTTAATTCGCAATAGCCCACTATTACTCATTAAAAGCCAAACAAAATCCACTCTTCTAAAAAATCAAAATACAGGCAAGCCCTAATGACCGATTTGGGTTAAAAATTGGGCACGGTGCTTGCCCAACTGGGGCACGGTGCTTGCCCATCATGGGCAACGTGCTTGCCCCGGATGGGCAGATTTGCTGTCAGACGTCTGCCCAATAAGTTCGTATTGTAATACTAATATTCCTGTTTTCAGAATTCTGCCAATGTATGCAATTCCTCTCATCTGAAAATTCCTCTTATCAGCAAACCATCCAGACAATTGGCTGACAATCGCCAGGTAGTCAACTATCTGTCTGTCAGGATATTACAACAAAAAACCAGACAATCTGACAGTTTTTTCGGAAATTTTCGTTTTTACTAAGAATCAGCGATATGGGCAACTTTTACTCATATCTATAACCATAGCACGCTCTCGTTTCCCATGTTGAAGAGCAGGTCGAGAATACTCATGTTAGGCAGGAAACCGTGGCGCTGTTCATACACCTGATAATAGCGTCGTGGTTCGAAGTCGGGGTCTGGCAGCGGATGCTTGGGCCGGATAGCGTCGCGGAAGTCCGCGATGCCGAGGTCGCCAGCTTCCTCTCTGCTGATATAATGGTCTGTGAGCGAAATGTTCGGTTCTATGTCGAGCAGTTCGCACATCTTCCGGCAGATGTCCATGTTGAAGGAATACAGGTCTGTCCATCTCTCGGTGAAGAAGGGCATGATGTCGTCGGCATAGTATTCGAAGAAAGGCGACTCACCGTATGCACTCTTCAATGCGTTCCAGTGTACGTGGCGCCAGTTGCCGTGGTCGCTGATTATGGTGGAGTTCACCGTCGTCGGCATCCCCTCATCGCCTTTGTCCTTGTTGCCGGGCGATGTGGGCATACTGAGAGCCAGACTCCCGTTTGCCGTTGCTATCATGCAGCGGTTGCGGTAGGTCTGCTTCACGAAACTGTCGTGCTGCTCGATTAATATGCTGTCATAGCGGTTTAGCTTCTGATACCACTGTATGGGTCCGAAGTATGTTGAAGATAATAAAGCTGTCATTCAGGGTGAGTTTTGTGGATGAGCGGGATGTCTCCGTTATAGCGGCATCAGCCATCTGGCGTTTCTGAAGCTGCCGAAGAACGATTCGCTGTTGCCTCTGGAATAAACCACCATGACGATGCGTCCTATGATGTGGTCTTCGGGCACGAAACCGTAATATCTGCTGTCCGGCGTTGTGTCGCCGTCGACAGAGCTCATCCAATAATAGTTTCTTGAGAAATAGGCGTAGCGTGTCGCCTTTCCGTCCACGATGAGTTTCCCGTCCTTGATGTCCGCCTTCCGTCCCTCGTGGATGCGGTAGGTGTTGCAGAGGAGTTTTATGTTCCATGGCTTCACTTCCACCATGCGGCATCTCTTCGGCGGAATGATGGGGTGGTGGTCAACGTATGTGGTGTCGCCCGGTCCTGCCATGCAGAAAGCGGCGTGGACGCTTCTGTTCGTCACGGTGTGCATGGTGTCGAGCGGATAGTTGAAAGCCACGAGTTCACCTTTGCCCACCGGCTTGCGGAACCACCGGCTGTATGGGAATGTCTTGTCGCTGCCCGTCCTCAGTCCATAGCTCCATCTGTTCACCAGCACACGGTCGCCATCGACGAGCCATGGCTTTATGCCCGTCTTGGGGACTATATAGATGGTGAATGCCACGCAGCGGAAGAGAATCATGAGCAGTCCCGCAATGATGATGGCGATTATGAACTTTATGGCGTTTCTCATCTGTTTCCTTGAGTTGCCGCCGGTGGGAGAGGGGGTGTCTCCCGCCGGCGGTCTTCTCTCTGTATGTATGGGATTTTATTCCGTCAACGTGTTATTTTATGTTGTCAACGAATCTGAAGAGTCTGCTCCATCTTATTCCGGAGAATCCTCTGTGGTCAGGGTCGCTCGACCACCAGATGAATATCGGCTTGCCCACGATGTGGTCTTCAGGCACGAATCCCCAGTAGCGTGAGTCGGCAGAGTTGTGGCGGTTGTCGCCCATCATCCAGTAGTAGTCCATCTTGAACGTGTAGCGGTCGGTCTGTTTTCCGTTGATGTATATCTTGCCGCCCTTCACTTCGAGCTTGTTGTGCTCATAGGCACGTATCGGGCGCTCATAGATGGCGATGTTGTTCATGTCGAGCTTTACCGTAGCTCCCTTCTTCGGAATCCAGATTGGTCCGTAGTTGTCGCGTGTCCATCCTGTCACGGCGTCGAGCGGATACAGGATGTCGTTCTTCATCTCAGGTGCCAGCTTGATGCTCTTCACCAATGTCTTGTTGGCGGCGAGTGCCTTTGCTGCACGCTTTGTAAGCGGCATGTATCCGTTGGAGTTGAGGCTTCCGAGATCTTCCATGCTGATGCCGAGTTCCTTCATCAGGTCGTCGCTGACAGGCTGGTTGAGCTGCACGTTATATGTGTACTGCACATTCTCCGGTTCCTTGTTCGGTTTGCCGTTGAGGTAAACGATGCGGTTCTTTATCTGCAGAGTCATTCCGGGCAGTCCCACGCAGCGCTTCACGTAGTTCTCGCGGCGGTCGGTGGGTCGGCTGATGATGTTTCCGAACTGCTGTGGCGATGCAGCCACATAGTCGTGTCCTGTCTTGTAAACCTTCTGGAAATAGTCGTATTTCTGCTGGGGCGTCATCTTGCTCAGGTCCACATACTGGTTTGCGAGCAGCTGGTAGCCTGTGGCATAGCAGATGTCGCGGTAGAAGTCAGCGTTGGGATAGTTTTCCACCAGGGTGTCTCCGGCAGGATAGTTGAACACCACGATGTCGTTGAGCTGCACGTTGCCCAGTCCTTTGACGCGTCGGTATTCCCAGTGTGGCCATTCTATGTACGACTTTGTGTTTATCACCGGCAGTGTGTGTTGTGTGAGCGGCATGGTGAGCGGAGTCTCCGGGATGCGGGGTCCGTAGCTCACTTTGCTCACGAAGAGGTAGTCGCCGGTGAGGAGTGATTTCTCAAGTGATGATGATGGTATGACATAGTTCTGGAAGAAGAACTGGTTGATGAAATACACTGCCACGAGTGCGAACACCAGTGCGTCAACCCACGACATGATGAATCTTGTGGGGCCTTCGGCGTCTTTCCACCATTGCCATTTTATTTTCTTCGTTATGTAAACGTCAAAGATGAATGGCACTACGACGAGTCCCAGCCAACTCTTTACCCACACGAGGAACAACAGGTACAGCACGGTCACGCCGATGAACTTAGCCCATTGCACTTTCATGTTCAGCTTTGCTTTTTCCTTGTCAATCATTTTCTTGTCAATTATCAGGATTTATCTTTTTTCTGTTGATTCAATTATCCGGAGTATCAGGATTCGCCTTTCTGTTGATACTATTATCCCGATTCGTGTCCGGTCCATGACAGGCCATTAGTGTCCTGTCTTCGTCTTTCTTTTCAGCCGGCGGTTCAGAATTTGAACATGTCGCTTATCGTCAGCAGTCCGCTGTGGTCCTTGGTATATTCTGCCGCGAGCACCGCTCCCATGGCGAATCCCTTGCGCGAGTGGGCGTCGTGGGTTATGGTGATGCAGTCGGCGTCGCTGTCGTAAACCACGGAGTGGATTCCCGGCACCTCGTCGCGGCGGATGCTCTCGATGGCGAGCTGGTCTGCAGCCACATTGTTGCTGCCCTCCACGCTGCCGTCGGCAAGTCTCTGCACACCCTTCACCCATTCCTTCTTGCGGTCAACGTCGCTGATTATCTCTTCAGCCAGTGTGATGGCGGTGCCGCTCGGAGCGTCGAGCTTGTGGATATGGTGAGTCTCCTCCATGCGCACGTCATACTGCGGGAATCCGTTCATTATCTTGGCGAGATACCTGTTCACGGCAGAGAAAATCGCCACGCCGACAGAGAAGTTTGATGCCCAGAACAGTGTCTGTCCGCCCTCGGCAGAACACATTCTCCTCACGTCGTCGCCATGTTCCTTCATCCATCCCGTAGAGCCCGACACCACCTTCACGTTGTGTCTGAAAGCCTTGAGGTAGTTGCCGTATGCCGCTGTAGGGTTAGTGAATTCTATTGCCACGTCGGCACTTTTGAACGCCTCGCTGTCGAAATCCTGCTGGTTGTCAACGTCGATGACGCAAACTATTTCGTGACCACGGTCTTTGGCTATCTGTTCTATCATCCTGCCCATCTTTCCGTAGCCGATCAATGCTATTTTCATAAGAAATGCTTTGTATTTGTTTAATTAATGTTGCTTTTAACGTGCAAATATAATGATTTTACTTTTCCCTCGGTCCTTTTTCCGCTTAAATTTCCATAATGCGCAACGTTTTGTGGCTTCTCGTGGCGTTTTTTATGGTATATCTTGGAATGAAAAGTAGTCTAAATTATTCGTTTTGACGCTGAAATCTTGCAAGTTAAAGGTTTTTAGCGTACCTTTGCCCCGGTATATTATATCCATACGCCAATAGACAGCCACGCTCGTGATGGCCTGTACTTGCAGATGGGTAAGTTTTTGTAACACAAAGGCGTGGCGCATGATGCCACGTGAACTATTATTTTAGTCTTGATGAAATATTCTATTTATTTCCTTTCAGCAATCGGAGCTTGCACTATGCTGACCTCTTGTTTTAAGGATGAGGCCCCGAATGCCGAATGTGATATACAGAAGGCGTTTGTCGTGATGGACAACTGGGACGCGGTCTTCAACAACCAGACCGACGCCAGCATCGACGTGCCTTCAAACACCTCACAGATCTCCTTTGAGGTGAAAGACAATGCCGATATCAGCAAGATGTCGCCGCAGTTCCAGCTCACACCCGGCGCCACCATCAGTCCGGCAAGCGGTACGGAACTCGATTTCTCCAACAATGCCAGACACAAATACACCGTGACATCCGAAGACGGTGCGTGGACAAGGGAATATTACGTGGGCTTCGGATCCAAGCTGCTGCCGTTGAAGTACAGCTTTGAGAACATCGACTTCTTCATCGACAGGGACGGCACGGAGAAATACCATCAGTGGTATGACTACAGCCGGGGCAGCGACAGCAAGATATACCGCGACTGGGCCACCGGCAACGGCGGATTCAAGCTCAGTATGGGCAAGGCACCCTATGAGGACTATCCCACGGTGAGCGTAGAAGGCGGAGTGAGAGGCAGATGCGTGAAGCTTACCACACGCAGCACGGGACCTTTCGGAGTGATGTCGAACATGCGCATCGCCGCCGGAAACCTCTTCATCGGAGAGTTCGACACCAAGCCTGCTCTCACCAACACCATGGCGGCGACACGCTTCGGACTGCCGTTCGACAAGAAGCCGCTGCGATTAACGGGTTACTACAAGTATGCTCCCGGCGAGACATATCAGGACAAGGCAGGAAAGCCGGTAGAGGGAAAGACCGACCATGGCGACATCTATGCCGTGCTCTATCGCAACCACGACGACAACGGAGAGGCTTTCGTGCTCAACGGCAACGATGTGAAGACAAATCCATATATCGTGGCGCTGGCAGAAATCGGCGAGATAAACGCCACCAGCGAATGGACACCGTTTGACTTGCAGTTCAAATACACCGGTGTGGTAGACCCCGACCTGCTACGCGCCAATGGATATAGCATTGCCATCGTGTGCACCTCGAGCTATGAGGGAGCCACCTTCCAGGGGGCAGTGGGCAGCACACTCTATGTGGATGAGTTCGAACTCATCTGCGAGGACTGATGCCACGGCACCGCATGGCAGAAACCAACTCTTACGATAAACAAGAAGAAAGACAACAATGAAGAAGACAATATTATCACTGGCACTCCTTGCCGCATCGGCACTCTCAGTTCATGCCGGAGGAATACTCGATGACCTGAAATATGACCTCAGGGCAGGATACAATATCGGTGGAACGATGCCGATGGGAATGCCGGCGTCTATCCGTTCGCTCGATGCCTACAGACCGACGCTGAGCGTGATGCTGGGACTCGGCGTCTACAAGCCGCTGACAGACAAATGGGGACTGACCACAGGACTGAGACTCGAGAACAAGGGAATGGACATCGACGCCACGGTGAAGAACTACCACATGAAAATCGTGCGCGGCGGACAGGAACTCGAGGGTATGTTCACCGGAAAGAACCAGTCGGAGGCAGTGCAGTGGATGCTCACCATGCCTCTGCAGGCAACCTACCGTTTCAACGACAAGTGGCAGATTAAGGCTGGTCCCTATCTCTCTTATGTGCGCACCCGCACTTTCAAGGGAGCCGCCTACGACGGATACCTCAGAGTGGGCGACCCTACGGGAGAAAAAGTGGAGCTCGGCACCACAGACGGAAGCCGCGGAACCTATGACTTTTCCGACAGTATGCGCAAGCTGCAATGGGGAATGATGGTGGGAGCCGACTGGCATTTCCATCACTCCTGGGGAATATTCGTTGACCTCTCATGGGGCTTCACGGGGATATTCAAAGGCAATTTCGACACCATCGAGCAGACGATGTATCCGGTGTATGGCACTGTCGGCGTTTCTTATAGGATGAAATGACCTTGTACTGCATTCAATCCGGCGGCGGCAACCTCTGCTGACAGATTCCTCCCCGATGGGCAGTCAGGATTCTGATAAATAGACAAGACAATTGAATAAAGGCAAAAAGAATTTAGGAAAACATAAAATTAAAAACATTATCATTTTTATTATGAAGAAAATTTTTACTCTTATCGCCATGGCAATGATCGCCATGGGAGCAATGGCACAAGGAAACAACGAGAAAACTTATGAGGACAATATCGTAATCACTGTTGCCAATCTGGGTGAGCCTGTCACAGACAGGGCTTCCATCACTATCACCGAGCAGGCAGAGGAAGGCAAATACACCATCAAGCTCAACCAGTTCAGCTTCCTGGGAATGCTCATCGGCGACGTTACCATGACCGATGTTCAGGGCGACGACGACTCAGAGGGATTCACCAACTATGACACCACACAGACAGCTACCATCACCAATGGCGCTGATATCCAGGAAATGCTCGGCGGCAAGATCGACGTTACCGTGAAGGAAGGTTCACGCAGCAAGGGCGACAAGTTCTATGCTCTCATCAGCCTCACCGTGCCAAGCGTAGGCGACGTGGAGGCAGTGTTCGGCGACAACAACTTCGGTACCGACGGCATCTCTGCCGGCATCGCTGACCAGAATGCCAAGGTGGCTGCCGTATATACCCTCGGCGGACAGCGCGTGAACTCTATGGTGCGCGGCATCAACATCCTGAAGCTTACAAACGGCAAGACCGTGAAGGTGATGAACAAATAATGGAGAAATCATTTAATCGTTAAAAATAATACTACACATGAAAAAATTATTATCTTCATTCATCCTGGCTGCCGCAGCACTCACAGCACAGGCAACCGACTATGTGACCACGTTGGACATCAACGCCGGTTCCGGATCCAAGAAGTATCCTAACTCTACTGTTCAGGTTCAGCCAAACGGCGACGGCACATGCACCGTGACCATCAAGAATGTGAAATACGAGTATTATATGCAGGAGCAGCCAGTAGGAAACATCGTTATCGAGAATGTTCCTATGACAAACGCCGGCGTATATACCATCCTGCGCTCTGTTCAGGACATCGAAATCGCTGCAGGCGACGACACGGATATCAGCTGGCAGGGTCCTGGCTACACAGCCCTCAACGGCGGCAAGCTGCAGGCTTACTTTAACGGAGAAATCCGCGGAGGCAAGTTCTATGGCAACCTCATCATCGATACTTTCAAGGCTATCAGACGCTCGCTGAAGCTCACTCTCGGCGACGAAGACTATACCATCGGACAGATTCCTAACTCCGGTTTCGAGAAATTCCATACAGCCACAGCCGGTTCTGCAACAAGCCAGGAGCCAAACGCATGGCATTCGTTCATGACAGCTACCGGTACGCTGGCTGCAATGGTGAAGAGCGCTGTCCACACAGAGGAGAGTAACGAAACTCGTCCCGGAACTACAGGAAAGAAGAGCGTGCTCATCACGACAGGAAAGGCTATCCTCGGACAGATTCCTAACGGAACAATCACTACAGGACAGATGAACGCAGGTGCTGCACAGGCTGCAAACACCGGCAACCACGCATTCCTCGATTTCAGCAACGAGGCTCTCGACGCCAACGGCGATCCGTTCTATGCTACTGTAGACGCCAAGCCGGACGCTATCAGCGTGTGGGTGAAGTTCCAGCAGGGCGGCGGCGACCTCGCCAAAGACTATCCTTATGCCACAATCAGCGCGGTGATCACCGACGGCAAGAAGTATCAGGATCCAGAGGCAGAGGGAACAGAATCCAAAAATGTAGTGGCAAAGGCTCAGAACAAGACCATCGAGAGCAAGGACGAGTGGCAGAAGATCACAATTCCGTTCGACTATGATACTTACGTAGCTAACGGTGCCGACCCTAACGCTATCCTCGTGACCATTTCTACCAACGCTACTCCTGGTAAGGGAAGCGCTGACGACAAGCTCTATGTAGACGACGTGGAACTCGAGTACAGTTCACAGCTCAGCTCCATCAAGATTGACGGACAGGAAATCAACGGATTCGAGCCTGGAACATACTACTACTCTAAGGTGCCTGCTTCAAAGAAGATGACTGTAGACATGATTGAGGTGACAGCCGGCGCCGGTGCTACTGTGACAAAGAAAGTAGAGCGTTCTTCTACCGACCCTAAGGCTTCTACAGCTACAATCACCGTGGTTTCTGCCGACAGCAAGAACATCACCCGCTACACTGTTGACATCAAGGAAGGAAAGGTGACCAACGGCATCTCTACAGTAGAGACCAAGATGGACCAGAACATCCACGCTACCAAGATCTACACCGTTAGCGGACAGCAGGTGAGCAAGATGCAGAGCGGCAACGTATACGTTGTGAAGACTGCTGACGGCAAGATGGTGAAGGTGGTGAAGAAATAATGGCTTAGCTTTTCACTGCATACATACACAAAGACAAGGCTCCGGGCATTCTACACAAAGGGAAGGCACGGAGCCTTTTCGTTTACTCAAGAATACATATTGATATGACAATGACACCCAACGGCGAGACCCTCTCGTTCATATCCATACACAAGACCGACGACGTGCGCCAGCTCGCCCTCAAGTCAAGGCCGGATGGCGTTGACATGGCATACGCACTGGAACAGATTGCGGGATGGCAGGCGGCACGACGGAAACTGCCTTCATGGGCAGACACCGACGGACTGGTATTCCCGCCGCATCTATCCATGGAACAATGTTCGTCGGAGCCTACAGCCGTATACAAGCAGCGCCTGGCTGAGCGTCTGGCTGACGGCAATGCAGAAAGACACGTAGACCTGACGGGAGGATTCGGAGTGGACTTCTCCTTCATGTCGAGGGGCTTCCGTCACAAGACGTATGTGGAGAGGCAGGAGACGCTCTGTAGGGTAGTGGCCCACAACATGCCGCTGCTCGGCGTGAAGGATGCGGAAATCGTTTGTGGCGACACCGAGGAATATCTCCTCAACATGCCCCATGCCACGACGATATTCATCGACCCGGCACGCCGCGACGACCATGGCGGACGCACCTTCGCCATCGCCGACTGCACACCGGATGTGGTGGCGCTCAAGGGTGAGCTTCTTGCCCATGCCGACTATGTGGTGGTGAAGCTGTCGCCGATGCTCGACTGGCACAAGGCGGTGGCAGACCTCGGCAATGTTTCAGAGGTGCATATCATCTCCGTGAAAAACGAGTGCAAGGAACTCCTGCTCGTGCTCTCTGCTGGTGGCGGCAGACAGGTCGCTGCGGCAGGATTGCGGGTATATTGCGTTGACTGCCTGCCGCATGCCGACGGTGCATGGCATTACGTTTCAGAGGAGTATGCCGACGGCGATGATTCCTGCAGTTCTCTTTCCTGCTGTTTCCCGTCCTCTGTTGCTCCATCTGCCGGTCTCTCTTCCTCTGCCGCTCTTTTGCAGCCTGGAGCCTGGATTTACGAGCCTAACGCATCAATAATGAAGGCAGGCTGTTTCGCCATGCTTTCGGCGAGATACGGGATGCCGCAGGTGGCTCAAAACAGTCATCTCTTCCTTTCCGAAAGTCTCGTTGAGGCTTTCCCCGGCAGACGGTTCCAGGTGTGTGCCGTTACGGAGCTCAACAAGAAGGCGTTGCGGCAGGCTCTCTCTGGCATCACGAAGGCAAACGTCGCCGTGAGGAACTTCCCTCTCTCCGTGGCAGACCTGCGCAAGAAGCTGAAGATCAAAGACGGTGGCGACACGTATATCTTTGCCACCACGCTTGCCGACTCGCGCCATGTGCTGATAATAACGAAAAAGGCGCCTGCCCAATAGGGCAAGCGCCTTCACTTAACCAACACCAACTATGTGGGTTTATGTAATCTAAAACATTCTCCTTTCTCTATGCTTCCTTCTCTCTCACGCCTTATTTGATTTCAATCTGACGTGCTGTCTTCTCCTCTGCCTTCACGAGCTTTGGAAGTTCTACGGTCAATACGCCATGGTTTACGCTGGCAGCAATCTTGTCTTTCTCCACATCGTCAGGAAGGAGCAATGTCTGCTCGTATTTGCTGTATGAGAATTCGCGACGCAGATAGTGGCTCTTCTTGTCCTCATCCTTCTTGTTGCTCTTGTTCTCAATCTTGATGTGCAGGTTACCGTCGTTGTCGATGTTGACGTTGAAGTCATCCTTTGTCAGTCCAGGAGCGGCGAGTTCCACTGTGTAGTCTTTCTCGCTTTCCTTAACGTTGATTGCCGGTGCCGTAGCACTTACACGTGGCATGAAGTCAGTATCGAAAAAGTCATTAAACTCTTCTGGCATCCAAAGATTTCTGTTCATTACTGGTAACATATCAAATACCTCCATTTTTATTTTAGTTTTTTATTTATCTGTTTTTTCCCCGTTGGTCTCTGCCTCTTTTCATCGGCTTTGACCAGCAGTCTTTTCATTGGCTTTCGCCTCTCGGCTTCAGGTTTCTTTCGGATCCTTCCGCCTTCGGTTTTCAGCCTTCGCTAATGGAGATGCAATTCCTGTGCCGCTTACATATTTTGTCATTATGACTATTGTGGCTTGACAAATCGTCAGAAAAGTTTAAAAATATTAACCGTTCTCTGACATTATGTCGCTGACTGCAGAATTCTAAACTGTGTTCTTTGGATTTTATCTATGACGTGGGGGGAAATTTGGATGATAATAAATAGGGCTTGCTATTAATTAGGGTTCACAGAATAATTACAACTATAAGATATTCAATTTTATTTTCTTCCCAAACGCCCTAATGGTCGATTTAGGCTAAATGACAACGTTTTTCTTGCATTAGAAAAATGAATATATTACTTTTGCAACGATATAACCCAAATCAGTCATTAGGACTGGAATCATACCATTGCAAATATACAGATAGATATGAGAACAGGAATACTCGTTGGCAGCTTCGACCCCTATACCATAGGCCATGACTCGCTCGTGAAACGCGCTCTGCCGCTCTTCGACAAAATCGTGATAGGAGTGGGCTACAACGAACGCAAGAAATATATGCAGACCACGGAAACGCGCGTCGAAACAATACGCCAGATATACAAAAAGGAGGATAAGATTGAGGTGAAGCAGTATAACGACCTCACCGTAGACTTTGCCCGCCGCGAGGGAGCGGAGTTCATCATAAAGGGAGTGAGAAGCGTGAAGGACTTCGAATATGAGCGTGAGCAGGCGGATATCAACCGGCAGCTAACGGGAATAGAGACGGTGCTCTTCTTTGCTGAAGCCGGAATGGAGAGCATCAGCTCGAGCGTGGTGAGAGAACTGACACACTTCGGAAAGGACGTGAAGCGATTCCTGCCCTGACAAAAACGGACAACAATAATTTTTCTGATTATGATTTCATACGATTCAGAGGGCATAGCAATGCCAAAGATAAAGAAGCGCGAGACGACGGCTTGGATAAAGGCTGTAGTGGCTTCATACAAGCGCCGGTTGGGCGACATAGGATATATGTTCGTTGACGACGAGAAGATTCTGGAAGTGAACCGCGAATATCTCGGTCACGACTACTATACGGATGTCATCACCTTCGACTACGACGAGGATGATGTGGTGAGCGGTGACATTGTGATTTCGCTCGACACGGTGCGCTCGAATGCCGAACTCTTCGGCAAGGAATATGACGATGAGCTTCACCGCGTGATAATCCATGGCATCCTGCATCTCTGCGGCATCAACGACAAAGGTCCCGGCGAGCGCGAGATCATGGAAGCTGCCGAGAACAAGGCACTGGCGCTGCTGAAGGAAATGAAGCGTTGACAACCTGTATATCAAAGGATATGCAAAGAATTCCACAAAGAATATCATCAAGAATAGTTCCCGTGAGCAGTGTCGCAGCCATCAAGGCGATACTGCTTTTCGTCGTACTGTCGCTTATGACACCGGCAACCGCCCTCGCCCAAAAGAAGAAACAACGCAAGACATTCAGAGAAAAACTGCAGATTGCCGACAGTCTCAGACTCCAGCTCCGGCAGTCGGCTGACAGAGGCCAGATGCTGCGCTGGGCTGACTCCCTCTTCATTGACAGGGTGCTCCGCAGCAATAT
>OCHN01000827.1_pt1 | contig 29168 bp, 26 predicted proteins | sample 1538911 | NCBI WGS metagenome assembly OCHN01 (sample SAMN04571736, study PRJEB22368) | human gut metagenome | biome: human gut; material: stool | host: Homo sapiens | place: Luxembourg | collected 2013-01-11 | reverse complement strand
CACGACGGACACCCTTGCCTTCGGCTTTCTCCTTCCCGCTACCGGGCGGATTCGGGTCTTTCACCCTTTAGATACGTGCGCCGCCGGGCGCACCCCAGAAAAAGCTGCCGAGGATTTGCTCTCCTCGGCAGCCTTCCCTTTAGTCAATCGCCGTAATGGTCGGCACTGTCCACGTCTTGAGTGCCTCCATATCCGGCGTATAGATGCGCATAAACAGATGGAAGCCGCCGTCACCCACCGGAAGCCAATTGGTCGTGTCTGCCGGCGCGTTCTTCGACAAAATTACATCCACAGAGCCGTCGTCATTTCTCTTCAAACCCGAACGGTCGTTGATGCAGTAGCGGTCGAGCAGATTATCGATGAGGAAATCATCGTCACCGTATGCAGTGATCGACCAGAAACCGCCGTCAAGCACCTGCGGATCGCTTTCAAGGTGGAGAATGTAGGACTTTTCACCCGTCAAAGGATTCCCGTCGGCGTCCTTTTCCGTCTTGGGGTACAGTGCGATTTCCACCGTATTCGCCCCAAGTCCGGCAATGGCAACCAGCGCACGGTAGGCATATTCCGTACCAAAGTCTCCGATTGGCGCGCCGAAATAGCTCCACTGCCCCAGCTGTTTTGAAAACTTCATTCCCTCTGCCGCGAGCTTCGGCCGAAGCCCTTGCAGCATTTCCCGCCAATTTGCCTGAATATCACCGGTCAAAACAGATGCGTCAAATTCCATGCCGGGGCCAACGTGAACTGCCGCGAGTTTTTCAAGTATTTCCGCATCAGCGGCGGACGGCGGATTGTCTTCCATCAGCGTGTTTGCTTTGTTGAAAAATGTGACAGGATCCAGCGACAGCACCTTGTTGATGGGGACATAGCTGTTTTCCTCCCGATAGATCCCCTTCGGAGGCTGATATGCTTCTCCGCTCAGGTAGACAGAAAGCGGTAAAAGCTGCATCTGCGCCTGAATGGCATACACATTCGGAAGATCCGCCTCTCCGGAAAGTACCGTTCTGGTAATGGCCCACGCCATAGCGGTAGGAACATCAATGCGGGTCACATTGTCCGGCAGGTCGCCCTTCCAAGTTGCGCGCGTGATCGCATAGGCTCCAGCCTGGTCAAGGACAGCGACGGTATTTGTCCATGCGTCAAGCACCTGCACCTTGCAGAAGCGGTCTGTTTCCGGATGCACATAAACCATCGGCTCTTCGCTCAGGTCATACCACACCTGCGTGTAAATGGTGTCCACGTTCGGCGTCACCACGTTTTTAAACTGCGCGTTAGCCAGTGCCACACCGTGCATGAACTGATTAACAGGCGCCTTGCCGGGTGCGGCTTCCTCCGTATTCGTTGCGGACGTTCTCGTCGCGTCCATCAGCACCAGCGGGAATGCATAAATGTAAGCCTCCTCAATGGTTTTCCACACATCTTCGGACGACGAGACAGCCTCCGCCTTGACACTCCATGCGCAGCCGGACAGCAGCATCGCCATGCAGAGCAGAATCACTGTGATTTTCTTCATCTTTTTCCCTCCCTATAACGATTTTTCTTACGGCTCGATGATATTGAAATACAGGTCAAAAGCGGCCATACTGTCACAAAACGCTTGGAACAGCGCCTTATCGCCCTTTTCAACGGTGATGAGCTTGTCGATATTTTCCTGATTTCCGCTTGTGATGGCAAGAATCCCGATTCGGGGGGTAGAAATCGTCAGGTCTGCCTCATCTGAGAGCGCATCCTTATAGTACAGGAGCACGCCATGGTGGATCTTCAGCAGATAATCGTCGCCATCCGTCAGCTTGAGGTTGATGGTGAAGGAACGATTCTGGAGCTTTTCCGTATCCATGATAATGCCCATGTAATCCAGCATTGTCTGCGCATCCATCCCCTGGGCGGTGGTACCGACGCCAAGTTGGGCTGCCTTCGGGTACAGGCCGGTGCCATTCCGCAGCTCAAAGGCTGCCACAAGATAAGCGTTTCTCCATGCGCCCGACTCTGCCTGATAGCCAAGCTGCTCCAGCGCATCGGCGCACAGATAGCGCGCTTCCTTATTTTCCGGGTCAGCATATACCAGCGTATTCGTTATCTGTGCAACCCACTGATATTCGCCCTTTTCATAATCGGCATGTGCCATTTCAAGCACCTTGTCCGTGTCGCCAAGATACTCCACAAGTTTTTTGGCATATTCGCTCGGTGTCAGTTCATCCAGATGAATCGGGTTTGCATCATACCAGCCCATGTATTTCTGATAGACCGCCTTGACATTGTGCTTCAGCGTACCGTAATACTGCCGGGTATACCAAACCTTTTCCAGCTCCTCCGGCAGCCGGATCATGGAGGCAATCTCCGTGGAGGTATAACCTTCGTTGATATACAGGAGGGTCTGATCGTGAATGAACTTATAGATGGCAGCTGTGTTGGTCATGTATTCGTTGACGGTTTCCTTGCCCCAGTGCGGCCAATTGTGCGCCTGAAAGACCACCTCGGCGTCGGGGAACAGTGACTGCGCCTCGGTGATATAGCGAGCCCAGCCATTCGCATCCCGCACCTCCGCGCCGCGCAGCGTGTAGAGATTGTGCATGCTTCCGCTGCAGTTTTCCGCCATCCAGAGGGCTTTGCTGTCGGGGAAATAGGTATTCATTTCGGCGGGAGATTCCGTTCCCGGCGTTTGCTGGAAGATAGCGGTTACGCCATCAATGGTTGTTTCATAAATCGAATCCGCAACCTCGAAGGTCGGCGCGATATAACCGACACCGGTCTGCACTGCGGTCAGGCCAATGCCCACCGAAAGGCGTCCCTGTTCGCCATAGGGAAGCATGGAGCCGTACTGGAAAAACGCCCGCCGCTTCATTGCCGTGCCCACAAAGACATTTTCCTTCATTACCGCGTCCGTAAAGCCTTTCGGCACAATAATTGCGGTTTTTCCGGATGCAATCTGCTCGTCAAGCGGCAGGCTGCTATCCGCAGCATCTTCGGGGGCAATCAGCCCTTCAATGCCGCCGTAGTGATCCACATGCGCATGGCTGATGACAATGGCGACAATCCGCGCATCGCCCATCTCGGAGCGGAAGAGTTTCAGCGCTTCCGCCGCGGTATATTTGCTGCTGCCGCAGTCCATGATAATCCATCCGTGTTCGCTGCGGACGAAGGTAATATTGGAAATATCATAGCCGCGCACCTGGTAGATGCCGTCAGTAACCTCAAAGAGACCGTAAATGTGGTTTAGCTGCGTATTCCGCCACAGGCTTGGGTTGGCGGTATCCGGCGCGTCTTTGTCAAGAAACGCATATGCGTCCTGCGTCCACACGATTCTCCCGTTCTCGCCACGGAGATTCAGTGTGTCCGGTGCGGCGATGAAACCTCGTTCCGCATTCTCAAACTCCGACGTATCCTCAAAGTTCAGGAAGTCGTATACCTGCCGATTGACTTCAATGGTGCTTTGGGTTGCCGGCTTCGTCTCTGCATTGAACACGGCGGCAGTGTCGCTGCTTTTCTCGGCACTGGCGCAGACCGTCAGCGTGGCAGCCAACATGGTCGGCACAAGGAGTAAGCTTAGCAGTTTCTTTTTCACAGGTGTTCCTCCTTTACTCAGACAGATTTCCCCATAGGGAACTGCTACGAAAGATGACATTGCTCACCTTCCGTCCTTTTCTGTTCTTGTGTTTTCAGTGTAGCATAACTTTGTTTGAATTGCAACATACCTTGCGTGAACATCGTACAATCCTGCGCGAATGACGCTTTTTCTTTGCGTTGAATCTTGCATTGCATCTGAAAACATGGTATTCTGTAATGGTATTATAATGGTGGAGGAAAAAGCTATGAGCTTCGACGATATTTCCGTTATTTCCAACCGCAGGCATATCAGCTTGCTGACAGAGGACATTCTTTATATTCAATTGTCAGGCCGCCAGTCGATCATCCATTTTTCCGATGGCAGAACCTACGAAACCTATGCCACCATCCATGAATTGAAAAGTATGCTTGGCAGCGGCTTTATCCGCGCCGACCGCGCCACGCTGGTATCTATCAAGGGAATCCACGACATTGGAAAGGAGATTGAACTCGTCAACGGAGAAACACTGTATTATAGCTGTCGAAAGAAACGAGAGCTCAAAGAACAGCTGCGCGCCGGACGGCGGCAGATTGCGCAGAGCCTGTCTGACAGCGACGCGCCCACCACACAGGAAGAATATCAGCGGCACTATGCCAGCTATGACAGCGCGCCCTTTGCGTTTACCGACATCGAGATGGTGTTCAACGAGGAGCGTGCCGCTGTGGACTGGATCTTCCGCTACGGTAACAAGGCACTGGCTGAAATCGAAAAAACGCCGCTGCAGCAGCTCATCAACCACTCGTTCGGCAGCATTTTCCCCAATATGGACGAAAAGTGGCTGCGCGTCTACGAGCGCACGGCGCTGTTCGGTGAAACGCTGGAAATTGTGTATTACAGCCCGGAGATTGACACAAAATTGAAAATCATCAGCTTCCCCACCTTCAAAGGGCACTGCGGCTGTATGCTGTTCAAACAAACGGATATTCAGACGGTGGGTGAGTGCGCAGCGCCATAACGAACTGCGCAGATGCGTATCCCTGCTCTCATACTATTTCCAAATGAGAATGCGCCAAGATGCGCCGCGAATTTTTCACGTTGGCTAACGCGAATGAAACGCAGCGTAGCAGCGCTACGCTAAGTGGAATGAGCGGACGCCAACGGGGAAAAGGCGCAAGCAGATGGCGCAGGTGAATTTGGAAATAGTATCACACATACTGTTGACATTTCAATTCTTTTCTGCACGCAAACAGGCGCTGGCAAGAATCTCACCCTGCCAGCGCCTGTTTTGTATTCAGCTTTACTGCCGCTGCACCGAAATTGGCTCATCCGTCAATTCCACCGTCTCGCCATACACCTGCACCGCCAGTTTGTCCCCCTGCGTCAGCTGGAACACGGTCTTATTCGCATCCATGCTGATTGCAATCACACGCCCACGGTACATGACCGAGAAGGTCAGCTGCTTCCAGCGCTCCGGCAGACGCGGGGCGAAGCGCAGCATCGTGTCATCACTGCGCAGACCTGCGAAACCGTAGACGATGTTCGCCCATGCCATCGCGATGCTCGTGATGTGCAAACCCTCGCGCGTATTGCGGTTATAGTTGTCCAGATCAAGGCGCGTCGCGTAGCCGAAGAAGCTGACCGCTTCATCCATCTTGTCCAGCTCCGCCGCCAGAATGGAGTGAATCGCAGGCGAAAGGGAGGATTCGTGAATCGTGCGCGGCTGGTAGAAATCGTAGTTGATACGCTTCGTCTCGGTATCAAAAGACGAATTGTAGAGGTAGAGGAACATCAGCACATCCGGCTGCTTAATCATGTCCGTGCGGTAGATGCGGTCGTACGCCCAGTGGTCGTAGAGCGGGAACTCGCTGACCGGAATGCTGTTGATGTCCGTGTGCGGCAACTCAAAGAAGCCGTCGTGCTGCTCAAACAAGTGATTGGGCGTTTCCGGAATGTACATGTTGTCGGCAATGTGCCGCCATTGCGCGGGTTCATCCGGTGCAAGCTGGACTTTTTCGCACAGTGCCGCGTAAGCCTCCGGCGCATCCGCCCGCATTGCATCCAGCACATCCGCCGCATAGCGCAGGGCGCGCATCCCCATATAATTGGTATACGCGTTGTTGTTGACCATCATGTGGAATTCGTCCGGGCCCATCACGCCGAAGAAGCCGTATTTGCCGATTTTCTCGCTGAAGCCGACGCGCGTCGCTTGGAATCGGGCAATTTGCAGCAGCATTTCCGCGCCGTAGCGGTACAAAAACGCCTTGTCGTCCGTCAGGTGGACATAATGCCAGATGCCGTAGGACACCGCCGTGCTCGGCTGCAATTGCAGGCTGGCGTGCTGCCAGAGCGGACATGCCTCGTCACCGTTAAGCGTCGCAATCGGGTAGCATGCGCCCTTGCAGTCCAGCATTTTTGCGCGCTCCAGCGCCATCGGCAGCGTGTTGTAGCGGAAAAGAAGGAGCGATTTCGCGGCTTCCGGGTTCGTGAAGAGGTAGAACGGCAGGCAGCAGGATTCCGTGTCCCAGAATGCATGACCATTGTACGCCTCGCCCGTCAAGCCTTTCGCGCCAATGTTGTGGCGCATACTGCCGCCGTTGTAGGTCTGCGCGAGCTGGAAGGAGCAGAAGCGAATCCCCTGTTGTTCCGCTGCGACGGCTTCCGCCATGCTTTCATCTTTCGGCTCAATGCAGATGTCGGACGTGTGCCAGTAAGCATCCCAGTACGCGCGCTGTGCCGCCTGTGCGTCATCGAGCGAGACGGCCTTGCTCTGCGCCATCGCGTCCTGCCCGCTCTGCCAGAGGTTGTCCCCCTGCTGACCGTTGAACAGCACGACGGCGCGCTTGTCGATTTGCACGGCTTGCCCCGGCGCAAGCAGAACATCCGCCGTCGCAGTGACGGTTTTGCCCTCGGCGGATGTGGTGGATTCGCCGGGCAGCGTCAGCCATGCGCCGCAAAACTCCTCCTGATTCGAGAGCGTCGTGCGGGACTGCGCCATCAGGCAATCCGGCTTCGCGTCGATGCGCGTCTCCTGCCAGAAGCACTTCTGTCGCCCTTCATGCACGACGTCGAAGGACACGCCGGACGTGACTGTCGCGCTGCCCGTGAAATTGAGCGCTTCGAGCGTGATGCGCTGGTACGCGCGTTCGCGGTGGACCATATCGAGGAAGCGGAGGAAGGTCAGGCGGATTTGCTTGCCGCTCTTCGTCGTCCAGAGGAAGCGGCGGGTGAGCGTGCCGGCGCGGAGGTCGAGTTCGCGGGTGAAGTCAGAAAACTGCGACTGCCCCAAATCGAGCGTTTCGCCATCGACGGAAATCGTCGTCATCAGCCATTCCGCCGAGGGAATCATGAAGTGTGTTTTGTCGATGATGCCCTTATAGGAACGGTTCAGCTTCTCCATATCATAGATGCCATTGGTATACGCTCCGCGAAGGCTATCGACATGACCGCCCTCATCAAAGCAGCCGCGCACGCCGATGCTCTCATTGCCCAGCGAGAAGATGGATTCGCTCACGCGCGCGTAGGCGGGGTCGAAGCCCTGCTCAATGACCTTCCACGGGTCTACTTGGAAATATACGTCAGCGGCTTTTGCCATTGTGCGTCCTCCTGTCGGTTCTTTCTTTTTGGCAAGAAAGAAGTAGAAGCTCTTTTTTTCGGTATTGCAGGTTGTCTTCTTTTCCGTGAATGGGCTGTTAAGCAAGTTCCAGAGGGCAATGAAAACAGACGAAGTCTGCGGTCGCCCTCTGGACTCCTTCGGCGCCTCCCATGTTACTGGGTGACTATCGAAGTTTTTTATAATGTCAACCCTTGATGCCCACAGACACGGCGTTTTCGGTCAGCTGCTTCTGGAAGATGAAGAAAAGGATGATGGGCGGAATCATCGAGAAAACGACGGAGCGCATCATCGTGTCGGCGTTGACGGTCTGTTCCGTGCTGAAAACAAACAGGCGCACCATCACCGTTTGCAACGCGCTGCCGCGAAGCACCAGATACGGCAGGAGGAAGTCCGACCATGCGGCGTTGATGGCGAAAATCGCAATCACGGAGCAAATCGGCTTGGACAGCGGCAGGACGATGTAGAAGAACGTTTGCAGCTGCGTGCAGCCATCAATCCGCCCGGCTTCGATGATGGAAGTCGGCAGCGATTCAAAGAACTGCACGAACAGGATAACGTACATGGCGTTCGCGCCATAGCTCAGCCAGAGCGGGACGAACGAGCCGCCGAGATTCAGCTTCTGGATGTTCATGAACAGCGGCACGATGCTGATGGTCGTCGGCAGGAGCAGGGAGAGCATGACGAGCTTCTTGACGATGCCGTAGCCCTTGGGTTTCAAAATCGCCAGCCCGTAGCCCAGCAGACCGTTGAACACAATCGCGCAGACGACGCTGCCCGCGACGGAAATCAGCGAGTTAAGGTAGTTCTGCGCAATGCCCAGCTGCGACCACGTTTTCGCGAAGAGAGAAAAATCGAACACCTCCGGGAGCAGCTTGGCGGACGACATGAACTCCTTCAAGTCCTTGAAGCCCGCCAGCACAACCCAGATAATCGGGAAAACCGCGATGACCGTCATAATCAGGCAGAAGAAGATGATGAACCCATACCCAACCCGGACGGACGCGGAGTGCATATCGTAGTCCCGGATGACGCCGGTGCGCTGTGCTTTTGCCATATGCGTTCGCCCTCCTTAATCCCAGTCGGATTCTTTGCGGTCGAAGTAGGAGTAAATCGCCGTCATGACGAGCAAAATCAGCGTGACAATCACTGCGACGGCAGATGCCTTGCCATAGTTCATCGAGCCGCCGAACGCGTACTGCCACATCAGCTGCATCAGCGACAGGGACGCATTATCCGGGCCGCCCTTCGTCAGCACCATCGGTTCATACATAATCTGGAACACGGAGATGATTTGCAGAATCAGCAGCGTACCCGCGAGCTTCTTGATGGCAGGAATCATGATGTGGATGATGCGCTGCCAGATGCCCGCGCCGTCAATCGCCGCCGCTTCATACAGCTCCGGGCTGACGCTGGACATGCCCGCCATGTAAATCAGCGCCGTCGCGCCCGCGCCCTTCCACGTCGCAATCAGGATGATGATGGGGATGACCCACTCCGAGCGCGTCAGGTACGTCTGCGGCGCAATGCCCAGATGGCTGAGCAGAATGTTCAGCACGCCGGACTTTTCGCCGGAGAAGAACGCCGACCAGAGGATGACGACCGCCAGACCGGGCAGCATATTCGGCAGATACGCCACCGTGCGGAAGAAGCTCTTGCTCCGCACGGTCTCCCCAATCAGCAGCGCCAGCACCATCGGCAGGAAGAAGCCCAGCAGCAGCGACCAGAACGTGTACGAGAACGTGTTCGTCAGCGCCTGCAGGAAGTCATCTTTGCCCATGACGCTGATGTAATTTTTGAAGCCGATGAAGTTCATCAGTTCGATGTTGCGCGTCTTGTACAGGCTCATCACCACGCTCTCGAACAGCGGTTCCCAGACAAAGAACAGCATCAGCACGAGGCTCGGCAGCATAATCAGCCAAGCATTGAGGTGGTCAACCGTCCGTGCGCGCAAGCCGACTTGCGCCTTTTTTCTGCTCATAGGCGTTCCTCCGCGAAGATTTGAGCGATTTTTGTGTAAAAGAAACCGGCATCGGTTCTCCTCCGCCGGTGTTCTTTTTTCCAATTAGAAATGAGGAATTAGCAATTAGCAATAATTGCCCGATGGCACCGCACTGCCCCGTCCGCATTGACTTTCGCTCGTCACCAACAAGGGCTAACCCAAAGTGCAGTGGCGCCGAAGGTTTCCAAAGGGCGATCGGAAAGCCCTTTGGTCGCCTCCGCAGAGGCGAAACCCTCTGCAACAAACAGTGCAATGCCATGCAGAATCAGAAATTAATAATCATTGATTTCATCATCCAGATACTCCTGGAAGGAATCCTGCGCCTTTTGCAGCGCCTTGCGCACGTCCGCGCCCTCGCGAGTGATGACGCGCTGAATTACAGCGGTCAGCTCGCGATACAGCTGCTGCGCAAAGACGGGTTCTTCCGAGCGCAGCGTAATCGTGCCCTGCGTGATGGAATCGAAGAAGTCGTTGTACAGGCGCATATCCACGTTGCAGTATTCGTCAATAATCGCCTGCTTCGCCGCGTTGTAGTCCGCATCGTTCCACGCGCTGATAGCGGGCAGGACCGGGGCACCGCGGTCGCGCTTGGCAGCATAGTCCGCGCGCATCCCCTCGATAATCTGGTCATTCAGGTACGGCATCTTGCCCAGCACGGTCAGGTATGCCATCAGTGCCGTCGCCTGATCATCGGTAATGTTCGGCGCGAACATGTAGCAGGTGCCGCCCGCCAGCGCATAGCGTCCCGCGTCGCCCGCCGGGAACGGAATCAGCGCGAAGTCCTCCACCGGCAGACCCTTGTTGGAGGTCGGCTGGTCAACCGAGTCATCCGCCGCGAAGTTCATCGCCGCTTCGCCCGTGCCCAGCAGAGAATGCGCGCCCGCCCAGTCGGTCGTGGTCGCGTCGGCATTGAGGATGTTGTACTTCCAGCGCAGGTCGCGGATGTACTCCATCGCCGCCACGCACTCGTCGGATGTGAAGTTGCACACCCAGCGGCCGTCTTCATCCTGATATTCCAGCGCGTTTTCGCCCACGCAGCCGAAATTCCACGCGATATTGGTGAACAGCCAGCCGCCATACGTCTCGCTCGCCGGGAATACCAGCCCCGCCTTGCCCGTCTTTTCGCGGATAATCTGACCGTATTCCGCCACTTCCTGCAAGGTCTTGGGGTAAATCGGCAGACCTTCCTCGTCCACCAGCCCCGCCTCGCGGAACAGGGCAACATTGATGTGCATACCCAGCACATAGCCGTCGCGCGGCAGACCGTAGATGCGGCCGTTCTCGTCGGACAGCATTTCGAGGTACGACGGGCTGAACTCATTCAGCACGCCCGCGCGCTCCAGCGCATCGGTCACGTCGCCAACAAGATGCTGGCTGATCAGCAGCTGCGGGTCGGTAAACGGCGGCTGGAAGATGCTCGGCGCCGTGCCGCCCTTCGCCATCGGAACGTAGCTGCTCAGGGTGTAGGAGTAGTAATCCGGCACCAGCGTCACGTTCGGGTACTGCTTCTTCATCGTTTCGCGGTAGCTCTCAAAGAGCGCCTTTTCCGCCTCCGCCGCCGTATCCGCGGGCCAGTTGCCCAGCGTAATCGTGCAGGTCAAGTCCGCATCAACGACCTCTTCCGCCATCGCCAGCGGCAACGCACCCAGCGTCAGGCACAGCACCAGCAGCATGGAAACCAATTTCTTCGACCCTCTCATGGGAAAACCTCCTTCACGAGTTCGTGGCGTATTTTCGTCAGGTTTAACGCTCAACCTTGTCTCTATTATAGTGTATCAAGCCCATTTTGTCAATCCTGTTTCGAGATTTTTTTGAAAAGAAAAGGGGCTGCGGGGGGGAAAATCACTCACCCCCTGCGCAGCCTTTGCAAAACGCTCATTACTATTTTGTACACCAATTATCACCATGGTGTTTGTAATTCTCGATACAGTTTGAAGCACTCGTCGCGTGTCAACGCGCTATCATAGACACGAAGAACCTCAATTGTACCAGAGGTTTTTTCCAATAGCACGTTTTCCCCAACATCCGTCGCAAACAATTGCAATGTTGCATCACTGCGAACATCCCCAATAGGAGCACCATAGTTTTGCAAAATCGAACCATCGTAAAAGATGTCATATGAATCGCCATGCTTTGCAAGAATGAGATAATGATGTCCATCTTTCGACTGTTCTCCACCAACCCAGCTGAAGAACTGATCTTCCGAAAGCGAAAATCCCGCGCCCGCGCCCATGATGAGCTGATAAGTTGTTTTTCCATCCGTTGTAAGACACTTGAGATGTAATTTCAGCGGCGAAGATCCTTGATGTGCCGTCATAATTGCTGAATATTTTCCGTCCGGCACAATATCATCCTTGAACTTCAACGCAAGTGTCCAATCAGAATCATCATGATATGTCGAAGTCAAACTATTCCAAAATGTTCCAATGCCTTCGTAATGGCTCTTTCCTTGTCTGGTGGGCATTGTGGCTGCCTGACATCCTCGGATTTCGGTTTATTGTAGTTCTCGCGCTCAATAATGCTATGTTTCTGCTTTATCTGAGCGATATAAAGACTACTGACTTTCAGGCCGTTTTGTTCCAGAACATAATTCTTGATTTGCCCATAGGTTCATTAAGCAGTCACGTTACATTATTTTTATACGCATACTTTTTCCATGTAGCAATCAAGAAATTCTTGATTTACACCATGAAGATGCCGATGGGTGCATATGTAGTACAATTCTTCAACTGCTGAATATGCAAAGTATCGAGCATCCAGACATCTAAATTGAGTTCTATTAGCTTCCTCAACAACTTTATCACGATCATCATCCGGGGCAACAATAACATATCGAGTATTAAAGGCAGGCATAGCATCCTGCAGTCCTTTCATCCGCGTGAGCCCCGATGTTACACCTGTTGTATGCTCAACCTCCATCACCGCAGGCATAAATCGATGATTTTGAAACCATATGCAATCAATGAACCTTGCTGAATGTTCTGCCTCCGGAAATGCTGCTATAATATTTTCATTTCCTAATGCTGGAATAATACCTTCTTGTTCAACCAACGGTCTATCTTTATAGATGATTCCCTTGTCGTTCTGAGCAATCCAAGTACGATAGCCAAGCTGTAAACCTATGAGGTATAAAGCTATCTGAATTTGCGTGTGTCGGCGAATTACATCAATATCCTCTAATCCGTCCGACATGTTTGCTGGAAGAATTAGGTTGTCATAAGTCACAGATTGCAAAGGGATTTCCGATATTGCCATGTTTTCCATTTGCTTTTCATGCAGTGAGCCATTAGTGTGCGGTTCATTAGGTAACCATACCAAATGCTTATGGCCGTGTTCAATTGAGGAATGACCGTCAATATCTTTAATTCTACCCGGATAGCAGTAATAAAATTCAGGAGTCAACGCTATAAGAGTTTCTAAGACTGAGCGTGTATTATACGATGCACCCAGAATGCGATCCAGATTAATAGGGTCACCTTCATTTATTGCATTAGCCACTCTCCAAATCATTTCCGACGATATACTCTCAACTTTTGCTCCCGTCTGCGTTTCGCCCTTAGAAGGAGTCCATCTTTTAATATGAATCGGTCCAGCTGGAAGCACAACATCTTCTACATGAATAATTCCCTTTGTGGCAGGATTAATATAATTGTAATTCACATTTCTCGGCAAGTGTTTAATTGCCCTTACAAGGTTGTAAGCAGTTATTTTTGGCATAATTTTACCTCCTCTATATAATCGTTTATGCTTTTGGCAATTCCCTTTGCAAGGAGAAATGGGACTCCGTTACCAGTAGTTTTAAATTTATCTGTTAAAGACATTTCAGGTGGTAAAGCAAATTCCTTTGGGAGAGATTGAAGCGATAATGCTTCTGCAACTGTCAATCTTCTTTCTTTATAAGGATGAAGATGAACTTCATTGTTTCCATAGCATACTGTCGGAGAATATCGCCATCGATGAATTCTCTTATAAGACTTTTTGGAATCATCTCCTTCAGCAACCATTCTCATTTTTTCAATTCCCGCGCGAGGTATAAAATTTTCTTTTCCATTAGGGTGATGTTCTACATCATTCTTTCCAAACCAGTACTGCACTGTCAGTTCTTTTGGAATACCGTTGGGGCAATCAGTTATACTTTCATTCTTGAACGGTTCAGTAGTTGGCCATTTGATTGATTTAACTTCCGCCATTGAATATTTGGCGTATTTTAACCAATTGAACGGCATAATATCCGTAGCATGGTCGTGTCTAATTCCAAACAGCAAGATTCTTTCCCTGTCTTGCGGTGCTCCAAATTCTAAAGCATTTGTCAACCTATCGGTCAAGCAGTAATATTGTGACAGTTCTTTTTTTAGTTCTTCATAGTAAGCACGATGTTTGGCTGTTTTCCAAAGTCCTTTTACATTTTCAAATAGAAAAAAATCTGGTTGTTGGGCGAGAATAAGATTAATGTACGATTGCGATAACTTTCCGTTATTTCCATCACGTCCTCTCTGTTTTCCTGCCACTGAAAAATCAGGGCATGGCGGTCCACCTATAAAACCAATCCAAGAACCATCTGCACGAGAAGTTGCTATCATTTGCTTTAGTTCCTGTGCTCTTGAACCCAAATATTCATTCATATCAGTGTTTTGATAGCCGTAAACAGGTTTTGGAAGTCCCATTCTGTCGCGGGAATATTGATAAGCGTGAATAAACGCGGGTGAAAATTCATTAACAAAATCAATTTGAAAACCAGACATTTCAAAGCCAAGGTCAAGGAATCCACTTCCAGAGAAAAATGAGAATATCTTATTCATGCATTAAGCCCCTTATCCGATACAAGAAATTAAAATGTACTCCCCAATAGATAGTTTAACACAGAAAATAATAATTTCAAGTCCATTTATCATTCTTAGGTTTCAGCATCTCATCCCCACCACGCACTCCACATGCTCCGTTCCCGGAAACATATCCACCGGCGTTGCCCATTCCGCCCGATATCCGCCGTCCACCAGCACGCGCAAGTCCCTTGCGAGGGTCTCCGGGTTGCAGGAAACGTACACAACCCGCTTTGGTTTCAGCATCAGCAGACTTTGCAGGAACTTCTGGTCGCTGCCGGCGCGGGGCGGATCCATCATCACTACGTCAGGCGCGTTTCCCTCCTTGGCGAGCTTCTGCATGAAGCGCCCCGCATCGTCGCAGAGGAAGCGCGCGTTCTCCACGCCGTTGCGGCGGGCGTTCTCCTTCGCATCGCGGATGGCGTCGGCATTCAGCTCCACGCCGATGAGCTGCTTGCAGCCGTCCGACGCGCACAAGCCAATCGTACCCGTACCGCAGTAGGCGTCCAGCAGGGTTTCTGCGCCTGTCAGCTGCGCCGCGTCAATCGCCGTTCGGTAGAGGACTTCGCATTGCTTCGCGTTCACCTGATAAAAGCTCTGCGGACTGATGCGGAAGCGCTTGCCGCACAGCTCGTCCTCCATGTACCCCTCGCCATAGAGGGTGATTTCCTTCGTGCCCAGCACCATGCTGGTTTCGCGCTGGTTGCAGTTCAGCACCACGGTCGTGATTTCCGGGTGGCGCTGAATCAGCTCCTGCACAAATGCCTTTTTTCCCGGAAATTCAAGGCTCGTTGCCACCAGCACGACCATAATCTGCCCCGTCACATGCCCCGTGCGGATGAGGATGTGGCGCAGGAAGCCGCGGTGCGTGTACTCGTTGTAGATGCGCAGCTTGTAGGCAGGCAGCATCGCGACGATGGTCTGGATGATGCGGTCAGCGCGGCGATCCTCAATCAGGCAGTGCCGCACGGGCACGACGCGGTGCGTCCCCATGGCGTAGACGCCGCTGATGGGCTTGCCCGCCTTGTCCACCGACAGCACGGCATGAACCTTGTTGCGATAGTGGAACGGGTCGTCCATGCCCAGAATCGGGCGGACTTCGCAAATTCCGTCCAGCAGTTCCGCCACGCGCTGCTGCTTCCATTGCATCTGCTCCGCGTAGGACAGGCGGGTCAGCTGGCATCCGCCGCATTTCGCCGCGACGGGACAGTTCCAGCGGATTTCGCGCGCCGAACGCGGGGAAGTCGAATGCTCCTTCAGCGGATTCGGACGCGTTTTCTGCATTCGGCGGGTGGTCAGGTGCTTCGGTCGGCGGAAATTGCTCATCGTGTATGTACTCCTTCATTCTCTGTGGGTTCGCTCCATTATAACACGTCTCTCCCTGCCGCTTCAAGTCTTGTTTTTCCATCTTTTCATTTTCGCGCGACTATGCTACAATAGAAGAAACAATCTTCCGTGAGGCGATTTCGATGCTGTTTTCTTCCTCCCCCATCCGTCGTCGGACGTTCTCCTGTATGCGCGGTGATTTGACCATCCGCGGCACAGAGTACCGTCCGAATGGTGAAAAACTCCCGATTGCCATTGTCTGCCACGGTTTTATGGCAAATCAGCAGACCGTCCGGCAGTACACGAGGTTGCTGGCGAAAATTGGTTACTGTGCGTACTGTTTCGACTTCTGCGGCGGCAGCGTTCCGCCCTTGGGTCGGAGTGACGGCGCGACGACGGACATGTCGGTGCTGACCGAGGTGCAGGATTTGGAAGCCGTCATTCGCTATGCGCAGTCGCTTCCCTATACCGGCGATACGCTGCTGCTGATGGGCTGTTCGCAGGGCGGGATGGTGTCCGCGCTGACCGCTGCGAAGCATCCGGATGCAGTGGACAGGCTCGTGCTGTTCTACCCGGCATTCTGCATCCCAGACGACGCGCGCGCGCGGCACATGATGATGGCGCACTTCGACCCTCAAAATCTGCCGGAGAAGATTCACTGCGGGCCGATGCCGCTGGGACGCTGCTATCCCGAAGCCGTCATGCACATGGACGTTTTCCGCGAAATCACGCCGTACACCGGGCGGGTGCTGATTGTCCACGGCACGGCGGACGGCATCGTCAAGCCGGATTATGCGAAAAAGGCGACGGAAGCGTATGCGAACGCAGAACTGCACTTGATTGACGGCGGGGCACATGGGTTTAACCGCCGCCATGACGCGGAAGCGATTCGCTATTTGACCGCATTTGCCGCTTTGTGAGGGGGATTTTATGACCACCGTCGAAATCTGGGGCGCACGCGCCGGGCAGACGCAGTCCCGCCTGTTTGAAGAAATCCGCCAATGCCGTGAAGCTGGTCAGCGTGTCCTGCTGCTTGTACCGGAGCAGTACACCCTGCAAGCCGAGCGAGAATTGGTGGAGCAGCTGAATTTGCCGGGGCTGCTGGATTTGGATGTACTGTCGCCGCGCAGGCTGGGGCGGCGCATCCGGGAGAGCGCTGGCCATTCGCCCAAGGCCGCGCTGGACGAAAGCGGGCGACGGATGGCACTGGCGCAGGCGCTTTCCCTGAAGCAGGAGGAACTGCACTATTATCGCCGCGTCGCGCTGTCACCCGGGCTGCCGGAGAAGCTGTCCACACTGCTGATGGACTTCCAGCGCACGGGGCTGTCAAGCGAAGAATTTGCCGCCTATGCGGAGGAGCTGCCATCCGGCGCACTGAAGGCAAAGGCGCATGATTTGCTGCTGCTTTGGCAGACGTATGACGTGCTGATTGCCGAGCGCTTTCAGGATGAGCCGACGCAGCAGTTTGAGCTGGTGGAACGGCTGCCGGAAAGCGGGCTGATGCGCGATGCCGCCGTGTTTGTCTACCAGTTTGACATGCTGCCAACGCCGCTGTGCGTCCTGTTGGCGACCGCTGCGCCGGAATGCACCCGCATGGTCGTTGCGTTCACGATGGACAAGGACACTGCAAGCGACGGGCACGTTTTCGCCTCCCAGCGCAGGAGTGCGGCGGAGCTGACCGGATGGCTGCGTCAGCGCGGCATTCCCGTGCAGTGGAAGTGGCTGCCAAGCGAACCCGATGAGCGCGACGAAGCCCTCCGCCACCTCGAAGCGCACCTGTTCGCCCGTGACGGCGCGGTGTACCCCGGCGACGCGTCCGCCCTGACGCTCCATGCCGCCGCAAACCCGTATGCCGAAGCCGCTTTCGCCGCGCAGACGCTGCAAAGCTGGCACGAACGCGGCATTTCGTGGCAGTATATGGCGGTCGCGCTGGCGGATGCGCAGAGTATGGCCGGCATCCTCGCCGTCACGCTGCAAAGCGCGGGGATTCCCTGCTATCAGGCGCGGAAGGACAGTGCGGCGCGGCACGGCTTGAGTCGGATGCTCGTCGGCGCACTGCGTTGCATCTCCGGCGGATTTCTCCGCGCGGATGTGCTGCAAGTGGCAAAAAGCGGCTTTTCTTCCCTGACCCGCGACGAAGCCGATTCGCTGGAGAACTACGCCATCACGCACGGCATCAACCGCGGCAAGTGGCTGCGTCCGTTCCCTTATGGCGACGACGCTGCGGATATGGACGAACTGCGTGTCCGGCTGATTTCGCCTGTGGAGGCCCTTCGGGATGCGCTCCGCCGCGCAAAAACAGCGGGTGATTCCGTCGAGGCAATTTTCCGCTTCTTGGAGGATACCAATGCGTATGACCGCCTGATGGCGCGCGAGGAAGCGCTGCTTTCGCGCGGGATGGCGGCGGAAGCAACGCAGAATCGGCAGGTATGGACAATCCTGATGACGCTGCTTGATCAGCTGTATGCGCTGCTGAGCACGCAAAAGGCAAATCAGCGGGATTTGGCACGGTTCGTGGAATCAGGTTTGACAGGCGCGTCGATTTCGTCCCTGCCGCCGCAGCCGGACACGGTGATGATTGGCGAAGCGGGGCATTTGATGACCGGGCGGATTGATGCGCTGCTCGTCATGGGAATGCAGGACGGTGCGCTGGGCAGTACAGCGGATTCGCTCCTGTCCGAGACGGAGCGGCGCACGCTGTGCGACTTGGCGCAGCGCGCGATTGGTCTTACGCAGCAGGAGACGTGCGCCCTGCGGCAGTCGGACTTCTACCGTACACTATCCCTCCCCCGGCGCTTTCTGACCGTCACCTGTTCGCAGGGCGGGCAGGACGGCACTGCGTTTCGTCCGGCTGGGCTGCTGGAGGACATGACGCAGCTGTTCCCGCATATGGTGGTGTCCGGCGGCGTGCTGGCAAACGACGTCGCACCGCTCTCCCCCGCCATGGCGCTGGATGCACTGCCGCACCACCTGCGGCAAGCTGTCGACACCGACACGCCGCTTCCGGAGCAATGGGCGAACGTCCTGCGCTGGCTGTATTTCGACCCGGAGTGGCACAGCCGCTGTCAGGCCGTGCTGGATGCGCTGAACCGCCACGGCACGGCGATTTTCCTCTCCCGCGACCACACGCGGCGGCTCTTCACGCAGGACAAGGTGTCCATCAGCCGCTTGGAGGGCTTCGCGCAGTGCCCGTATCGGCACTTTGTGAACTACGGCTTGAAGCCCGTCATCCGCCGCGAGTACGAGTTCGACCCGGCGGATGTGGGCGATTTCTACCATGCCGCGATGGAGGGGTACGCCGCTCTTGCGCTGAAGGAGCCGGATTTTCCGGATTTGCCGGACGAAAAAATCCACGCGCTGATGGATACGGTGCTGCTGCCGCTGACGACCGCGTGGGCAGATGGTCCGCTGAATGAAACGCCGTCCCTGCGCCTGCAGGGCGAGAAGTACCGCCGAACGGTGCACCGCGCCGCGTGGATGTTCACGCATCACGCACAGCACAGCCGCTTCCGCACCGTCGGCGAGGAAGTTGTGTTTGGCGAGGAGGACGGGCTGCCCCCGGTGGTGCTGACGCTGCATGATGGACGGAAAATCGCCCTGCGCGGCAAAATCGACCGCATCGACCGCTGGGAGGGCGACGAGGGCGTGTACCTGCTCGTATCCGACTACAAGAGCAGCCACCGCGACATTGACCCGACGCGCCTATGGTACGGGCTTCAATTGCAGCTGCTGCTGTATCTGCAAGCCGCGTGCGAGGGGCTGGACGGCAATCCGGCGGGCGCATTCTACTTCACGATTCAAGACCCGATGGTAGATACGGCGGATGTAAAGGAATCCGCGGAAAAGGCGATTGCGAAAAAGCTGCACCTAAAAGGCATTGTGCTGGCGGATGTGGACGTGGTGGAAGCGCTGGATTCCAATCCGGGATATTCGTTCACGAAAATCTTTAATGCGGATAGCAGCGTCGCTTCCTCGTCTGATGGCTACACGTCGGAGGAAATGGCAGCACTGCTTGCCCACGCCAAGAAGATGGCTGCGGAGCTGGCCGACCGCATCCGCAGCGGCGAAATCACCCCGTCCCCCGCCGTCATCAGAGACTGGAACGCCTGCCAGTGGTGCGACTGCGCCGGAGTCTGCAAGCTCGACACGTCCATCCCCGGTCATGAAAAACGTGAACTTCCGCCGCTGAAGAAGCAGGATTTATTAACCCTCATGGCGAATGATACAGATGCACCCGGCAGCGAGGAGGACACGTCACCGTAAAAGCGGTGAATTTTTCTCCCGAACACAAAGGAATTTCATCAGAGGCATTGCATCCGGGCGCAAAATGGTTTATAATAGAGATACGAAACTCTCACTCACAAGGAGGCGTTTACCCATGATTCAGATTATCGCAGGCAAGAAGGGCTCCGGCAAGACCAAGCGGCTGATTGACATGACCAACAACGCGGTCAAGACCAGCTCCGGCAACGTCGTTTTCCTCGACAAGAACGACAGCTATATGTACGAAGTGGACCGTGCGGTTCGTTTCGTCAACGTCGAAGAGTACAGCGTTTCCAGCGCGGAAATGTTCCTCGGCTTCCTCGGCGGCATGCTCGCCAGCAACTACGACGTCAAGACCGTCTTCATCGACGCGTTCCTCAAGCTGATCAAGATTGACCTCGCCGACGCGAAGTGGTTCTTCGACAGCCTCGAAAAGTACGCGCAGAAGCATGATGTGACGTTCGTGCTGTCCGTCAGCGCCGATCCCGAAGCGCTGCCCGACTTCTGCAAGGGCTACATCATCTAATTGGAACAGCCCACGAGGGCGGCGGAGCATGTAAGCCGCCGCCCTTTTGGTATTTCGCAGCTGCTACATAATCGCTGCTAAATTATTAGGTAAGAAAAGCAGTCCAGAAACTCGGCAAGAACCCCTTCTTGCCCTCAACCCAGCAGGCATCGCCCTGCGGATAGGAGCGTGATTTCCATGTCATTCATTTCCACCCGCGGCGGCGCCTGCGTCACGGCATCCCAAGCCATCCTGCGCGGTCTTGCGCCCGATGGCGGTCTGTATGTCCCGGCGGTGTTCCCGCAGATGACGCTGGCGGACATTGCCGCGCTGACCAAGCTCGACTACCGCGCCCGCGCGCTGACCATCCTCCGTGGCTATCTTGATGATTTCAATGCGCAGGAACTGGCGGACGCAATTGCCAGCGCCTACGAAGCCGCAAAGTTCGATGACGCCGCGATTGCGCCCACGAAAAAGCTCGACAGCAATACCCATGTGCTGGAACTCTTCCACGGGCCGACGCTCGCGTTTAAGGATATGGCGCTGCAGCTGCTGCCGCACCTGACGACGCTCTCCGCCAAGAAGAACGGTGAAAACCGCGAAGTGGCGATTCTCGTCGCGACCAGCGGCGACACGGGCAAGGCGGCACTCGAAGGCTTCAAGGACGTGCCGGGAACATCCTGCACCGTCTTTTACCCGACCGACGGCGTCAGCGACGTGCAGAAGCTGCAAATGACCACCACGGGCGGCGAAAACACGCACGTCATCGCCCTGAACGGCAATTTCGACGATGCGCAATCCGGCGTGAAGGCGCTGTTCTCCTCCGAGGATTTCCATCAGCAGGTGAACGCGCGCGGCAAGGTGCTTTCCTCCGCCAACTCGATTAACTTCGGCCGCCTCGTGCCGCAGATTGTCTATTATTTCTCCGCCTATGCCGATTTACTGAACGTGGGCGCGATTGCGCTGGGTGACGAGGTGAATTTCGTCGTGCCGACGGGCAATTTCGGCAATATCCTCGCGGGCTACTACGCACGGAGCATGGGGCTGCCGGTCAAGAAGCTCATCTGCGCCTCCAACCGCAACAACGTGCTGACGGATTTCTTCCTTGGCGGCGTTTACGACACGCGCCGGCAGTTCTTCAAGACGACCTCCCCTTCGATGGATATCCTGATTTCCTCGAATTTGGAGCGTCTGCTGTTTGAATGCGCCGACCGCGACGGCGCGCTGATTGCCCGCTGGATGCAGCAGCTGCGCACGAGCCAGTCCTACGCCGTTGGTCAGCAGCGGCAGGAGTGGCTGCTGAGCGTCTTTGCCGCCGGGTACGCTGATGACCGCGACTGCGCGGAGGAAATTGCCCGCGTGTTCGAGCAGCATCACTACCTGATGGACACGCACACCGCCGTTGCGAGCCGCGTTCTGCGCCAGTACCGCGAGACGTCGGGCGATTTGACCCCGACGGTCATCGTGTCCACCGCCAGCCCCTACAAGTTCGCCGCCGATGTGCTGACCGCCGTCGCCGGAAAGAACGCCGTCGCCGGACTGGATGCATTCGCCTGCTCGGATGAATTGGAAGCGCGTTCGGGGATGCCCGTGCCGCAGCAGGTGAAGGCACTGCGTTCCCTGCCGATTCGCCACACGGCGCACTGCGAGAAGGGCGGCATGGCGCAGGCGGTGCTGGACGCTTTTGGCGGAAAGTAAATCCACAGTGGAAAATTGGAAGGGACTAATATGAACAACACGGACATGCTTTTTGTCCAGAAGAAGCTCAATGATTTGGTCGGCTGCACCCTCATCAACCTCTCCCGCACGGCGGATTTGCTTTGCCTGTCGTTTGCGCCGCGCGCGCTGACGACCGAGGTGCAGGAGGAACAATCCCTGCACTTGCAATGCTACTATCGTCTGGTGCAGGATGGGCGGGTTTCCTTGGCGCGAAGTGACTATTTCCAGCCGTCGGAAGCCATGTGGGATTTGTGGCGCAAGCAGGGGTTGGAGGAGGATGTCATTCCGGATGACTACCGCTGTGACGAGTTGGGCGCGAACCGGCTTGATGACCGCATTGTGGAGCTGAACGACGTGCTGACAGGCATCGAAAACCGCTTCATCGTCCGCACGGTGATGGTGGATTCTATCGGGGATGTGACGCTGTGCTTTGACAACGGCGCGGTGTGGAGCATTCTGGTAGACACCTCCGGGGGCGAGGAATGCTGGCGGTATCTGCCTGCGAACGAAGAGCAGCCGCAGCTGGTGCTGTACTCGGATGGCATTGAGTGCGAATAAGCACTTCGGTTGCAAAGCGCAGGGGAATGCGTTTTTAGTGCATCCGGCAAATCGCTTTTTCATGCTTGTTTTTTATGGAGCAGGGGGAATCGCGCCTGCGGGCGCGACCAAAGGGCTTTCCGATCGCCCTTTGGAAACCTTCGGGGTGCACACCTTCGGCGTTGACTTTTTCCGCAAAAATTGACCCGCTTGTCGTGCTGGACAGGCGGGTTTCTTCATTATATTGCTTACTCACGCCATATTGCTTACTCACGCCGCGTCGGTTTTCTGCTTTTGCTTATACTGCGCGGTGGTAATTCCCAGAATCACACCGAGAAACGTATCCACCGCGGTAATGGTGCCGACAACCTGCTCACCGTATGGCAGGCGCCAGATGCTCGCCAGCGCAAAATAGAGCGTCCCCATCGCGGGCAGCAGCAGCTGCGCCATCCATTTCAGCACGTTATACGTCTTGTCACACATGCGCATTCCTCCCCTCCATCGCAGTCTATGCGGAGATTCGCCGCTTGTGCAGATTTTTTTCGCAGAAGGCTTGACAGAACGGGATTGTCCTGCTATAATAAACAAGGTTTTGAAGAAACCTGTGCCGTAGACAGCCGGTATCCGCAAGGATGTAAAGGAGTTCGCTCCGCCTGCCGAGGTGTGAAGGATATAGCATGAAATTTGCTCATCCCTTGCACCTGTTGCAAGGGTTTTCTTTTACTCCCAAACCGTTAAGGAGGTGCAAGAAATGAGCAAGGTGCATGAGGTGAAGCCGGAGAAGGTGGCAGCTGTTGCTGACATCGTCGAAAAGCTGAAGAATGCCCAGTCTGTGGTGATTTGCAGCTACAGCGGACTGACTGTGGAGCAGGTGACTGAAATCCGCAAGCAGTGCCGTGAGAATGACGCCGCGTACTGCGTCCTGAAGAACCGTCTGGTTCTGCGCGCGCTGAATGAGGTGGGCATTACCGGTCTTGACGATCTGCTCAACGGCCCGAACGCTTTCGTGTTCTCCATGAAGGACGCTGTGTCCGGCCCGAAGATCATCAACGACTACATCGAAAAGAACAAGCTGGAGAGCCTGAAGATCACTGGCGGCGTGCTGGGTACGGAAACCCTCGACGTGGCTGCTGTGAAGCATCTGGCGACCCTGCCCAGCCGCGAAGTGCTGCTGGCAAAGCTGCTTGGCTGCATGACCAACACCGTGGCGTCCTTCGTCCGCGTGGTGGATGCAATCCGCAAGCAGAAGAATGGCGAGGAATAATCCGCGCCGATGCCGCATGAGGCTTTACGCCCCTGCGGTCTGAACAACGACAAGTTTTCATTACGATATCAACCGATATAGGAGGCTGAATCAACATGACTCATGAGGAGATCATTGCTGCCGTCGAGTCCATGACGGTGCTGGAACTGGCCGATCTGGTCAAGGCTATGGAAGAAAAGTTCGGCGTGTCCGCTGCTGCGACCGCTGTTGTTGCTGGCCCCGCTGCTGGCGCCGCTGCTCCCGCTGCGGAAGAAAAGACCGAGTTCGACGTGGTGCTGAAGTCCTTCGACGCCGCTGCGAAGCTGAAGGTTCTGAAGCTCGTCCGCGAAGTGTGCGGTCTGGGCCTGAAGGAAGCCAAGGACTTCGTCGAAGCCGTTGCGGCTGGCCCGAAGACCGTCAAGGAAGGCCTGTCCAAGGAAGACGCCGACAAGATGGCTGCCCAGTTCAAGGAAGTCGGCGGCGAATGCGAAATCAAGTAATTCTTCGGAATTACGTTTCGCCTTCTTGCAATCGTCAAGAAAAGCAAAGAGGTTGGATGCTTGCATCCAGCCTCTTTTTTATGCGATCGACACGCTTCGTCTCTGTTCCCCTTGACTTTTTTGCATTCTTGCGGGATAATAAGGCAGGAAATTCGTCAATTCAACCGTTTTATTTGAAGGAGGTGCATGGCGATGCTGACTTTTCGGGACGCAACCGCTGATCAGGCGGGGCTTATCAGCCACATTTATGCTACCAGCTGGCGTAAGACCTATCGGGGGCATATCGCCCAGCATTATCTGGATCGTCTGCCCGATGAATACTGGGTGCCATCCATCCGCTCATGGCTGTCCAGCGGGCAACTGTATGGGCTGATGGTCTATGACGACGATAAGCCCGTCGGCTGCTGCATCTACGGCCGCGGGCGCGACGAGGATTACGGCGACTGGTGCGAGATTGTGTCGCTCTATCTGCTGCCGGACACGATGCGTCAAGGCATCGGCGGCAAGCTGCTGGAAGAAGTCATCCGGCTGATGCAGCTGGATGGTTATGAGAAGTTTTACCTCTGGGCGATTGACGGCAACGAAATCGCCGACGGCTTCTACCGCAAGCATGGCTTTCTGCGCACGGATGACGCGGTCGATTACAAAATCGGCGGTGAACCCGTGCGGGACGTGCGGTATACGCGCGTATTACCCAGCGCGTAATTCAGCCGGTTTCGGCTTTTGCAGATACATGCCCGTGGCAATCAGCGCCGTCAGCGGTGCCGCCGCTGCCAAGCCGAACGACCCGACAAGCGTGTTGAGCAGCTGCGAAGCGACATATTTCAGGTTGATGATGTCCGTCAGCGGCGTTCCCTGCCCGGCGAAATACATCAGCATCGACAGGTAATTGCCGGAATATGCCAGCATCAATGTCGTCGTCATTGTGCCTAACACGCTCCGTCCGACCAGCAGCCCCGACTTCATCAGCGCTCGGCGGCTGATGTCCGGTTTGTGGCGGTGCACTTCCTCCATCGACACGCTGATGTCCATCGACAAATCCATCAGCGCGCCCGAATTAGCAAGGAACATCATGCCGATATACAGGCTGCGCGTATCAACCCGCATGGCGGATTGGCTCAGCAGCGGCACAACATAGGGCAAATCGCCGCCGTCGAGCTTGAGCAAAATCGTTAGCCCCCACGCGCTCAGGCAGGTGACGACCGTCCCGGCAACCGAGCCGAGAATCGCCGTCAGGCAGCGGCGGCTGAACCCCGCCACCAGCACATCAATCAGCACCGTCAGCACGATGACGGTCACGAACGATGCCATCATGGGATTCACGCCGTCCAGCAGCAGTGGAATCAGCAGTTTCCAGACGATAACCGCACTGGCGACCAGCGACACCATCGCGCCGCAGCCAATCACGCCCCCAAACCCAATCAGCAGCAGTGCCAGAATCGCCACGATACCCGCTTCCGCCGTGATGCGGTAATGGTCAATCAGCGTTACGACCGGCGCACCCTGCCCACTGCCGGGCTGAATCATTGCCCACGCAATGTCGCCAGCCTCGAACAGTTTGTCCTTGTCGAGCGCGGAATTCAGGTAGTTATAGGACTGATACTCTTCCCCGGCATAATCGCCCGTGAGGATTTTCACCCGGCACGGCTGCACGCCATTATACACGATGCCGATAGAGTCCAGCATGGAATTGTCCACCTGCTCGATGTGTACCTTCTCGCGCGGAAAGCGACTGGTGATGTTCAGGTGCTCATCTGGCAGCAGGCAGAGCAAGCCGCAGAAAATCAGCATGACGAGGCACATCAGCCAATTCTGCTTGTTTTTCCATTGTCGCTTCGTCTTTTCCATTTTCATTTTCCCCCATATGGGCAGAGCAGGAGATGGCATTGTGTCATCCCCTGCCCTTTTTGATTTTGCTGTGATTATTCCGCGTCCGGGGTCAAGCCCATCGCATCCATCGTGCGGGTGAAGATGCCCGTGTTGTCATACAAGCCAGAGAACTTCTCCGCGCCCACCCCATAGGCGTACACCGGAATCTGCAGGCCGGTATGCGCGTAGGAGGTATAGGACAGGCCAGCCTTGTTGTTCATGATGTGGCTCACCGCCATGGAGAAGGGGTTGTAGCCGCCGTAGAGCAGGGAGGCTTCCGCCTTGTCAATTTCCTGCGTGCCCATCGCGACGTTCCATGCCTTGCGCAGGCTTTCCACGTCGGTCGCAGTCAGGGAAAGTGTTTCACCTTCCTTGGTGGTCAGACCGTAGAGTTCTTCCACCTTCGCCATCGCATCCTCAAAGGTTGCGCCGCTTTCCTTCAGCTCGGAAATCACGTCATCGAACGCGGTGAAGGAGGTCTTCTGGTTCTGGAGGTACTGGAAGTGGGTATCGTAAGCGGTGGTCGCAAAGCCAATGGTCATGCCGCCGGTCTCATGGTCAGCGGTGACGATGATGAGGCATTCGCCCGGATGCGCCGCCGCGAAGTCCAGCGCAACCTGCACCGCGTCAGACAGGGCGATGGTGTCGTAGATGGAGGTTGCCGCATCGTTGGCGTGGCCAGCCCAGTCAATCTTGCCGCCCTCGCACATCATGAAGAAGCCGTTGTCGTTATCCAGCACATTGATGCCGCTGCGGACAAAATCCGCCAGAGAGAGCACATCCTCGCCCGCCGACTCCTTCTGGATGCGGTCGATTTCGTAGTGAATCGCCTTGGAGTCCTGAAGCACCGGATTGGTCGCCAGCACGCGGTCGTTCGTCGCGGTCAGGCTGCGGATTTCGTCATTCGTTGTCGGAATCACCCAGCCGTTTTCCTTTGCGACGTCCAGCAGGGATTTCTGCTGACCATCCGCGCCGTTCATCTTTTTGAAACCGCCGCCCGCGAGGTAGTCCACGGTCGTGCCAGTCAGCGCCTGAAGGGCAATGTCATAGTAGTCGTTGCGGGAGGGCTGCTTGGCGTAGTACGCCGCCGGAGTCGCATGATCGACCGACACGGAGGTAATTACGCCGACCTTCTTGCCCGCTTCCTTGGCGTATTCGGTGATGATCTTGTAGGGATTGGTCAGCGTTTCATCATAATTGATAACGCCGGAGAGCGTCTTCTTGCCGGAAGCCATCGACGTAGCGGTCGAAGCGGAATCCGGGCAGAAGGAAGAGCTGTCGTAGGTGGTCACCAGACCGAGGTACGGGAACTTGGTGAAAGACAAATCCGCCGGAACCGGGAACTTGCTGTCCGGGTTTTCGATGCTGCCCAGATAGTACTGGGTCGCAGTCACCTGCGGGTTGCCCATGCCGTCGCCGATGAACATGAACACATACTTCGGATGGCTTTCGCCCTCCGCCATGGCCGTTGCGCAACTCAGGCACAACACCAGCGCACAGAGGATTGCAAGGAACTTCTTCATGATTGTTTTTCCTCCTCGTTCTTCGTCTTGTTCTTCTGAACAAGATGTATTCTACCGGAGGAATGTAAACTTCCAAACGGCGATTATGTAAAATCGAGGCGAAAGAAAAGCCGCTGTGTAAAGTGCATTTTGGCACTTTCAGCGGCTTTTCATACTATTTCCAGATGAAAATGCGCAAGCAGATGGCGCAGGTGAATCTGGTAATAGTATCACTTATGCGCGCTCGGATTCTTCCGCTTTTCGGAAGAATGCCCCCAGCGCCTGTGCAATGCGCGCCCCTTCCCGGCTGATGGTACACACATGCGGCACGTTCTCCAAGCGCAGCACGCCCTTCGTTTTGCTTCGCACCCCCTGCAGAATCACATCCGCGCTCTCAGGCGTGATGACCTGATCGCCGCTGCTCTGCACGCACAGCACCGGGCAGGTGACCGCGCAGAGGTTATTGCGGGCCTCGTGGATAATGCGGCGCAAATCCACCGCGCTTTTCGTCGGAAATCCGGTATACCCCAAATCGTAGTCGGGAGTGAGTGCGTCGTCCTTGCGCGCCTGCCAGCTGATTTCCGGCAAAAACGGCGCGGCGAATCGTGCCAGCGGAAACCAGCGGTTCAGCACCCCCATCGGCGCGGAAATCGGCGCAATGGCAGTCGGGTCGCTCTGCTCGGCAATCATCAGCGTCAGGCAGCCGCCCATGCTCAGCCCGGTCACGCTGACGAAGCGGTACTGCTCTTTCATTTCCCGGAAGGCTTCCTTCGCCGCGTTCAGCCAATCCTGCCACGAACAGCGGCGCATGTCCTCCAGCGTTGTCGCGTGACCGGGCAGGTTGATGGTGCGCACACCAAAGCCCTGCTGCACAAGTCCTTCCGCGAGCGGCCGCATATGCGCCGCCGAGCCCGCAAACCCGTGCATCAGCAGCACGCCGTGTTCCCCTTGCCGCACCTCGTACGGCTGACACAGGGGCGAGGAAAAGTCCACTTCCGGGCGCGTTTTCATGTTGCTTCCCCCTTATTGCACAGCGGAAATCGCTTCCTTTTTGCCCATCACCAGCAGCAGATCGCCCGCCATCAGCATTGTTTCTGCGCCGGGTGAAGTGAGAAATTTGCCGCCGCGGTGAATCCCCAGCACGCTTACCCCAAAGTTCCGGCGGATGTTGAGTTCGACGATGGTTTTGTCCGCCCAGTCCGTCGGGAGGGTTAGTTCGGCAATCTGGTCGTCGTCGGAAAGCGCCATGAGGTCGAGGATATTGGGTGCGACGAGCGAACGGGCGACGCGCTGCCCCATATCGCGCTCCGGGAAGATAACGCGGTCAGCGCCGACCTTATAGAGGACGCGGGCATGGAGGTCATCGACGGCCTTCGCGAGGACTTTGGGGACGCCAGCTTCCTTGAGCAAAACCGTTGCGAGAATGCTGGCGCGGATATCCGTGCCAATGGCGACGATGGCGGCATCGAAGTTCTGCACGCCGAGTTCCGCAAGCGCATCCTCATCCACGGCATTCGCCTGAACCGCCTGCGTCACGTCGGGCGCGATGGCCTCGACGAGCTTCTCGTCTCGATCCACCGCGAGCACCTCATGTCCCAATTCGCACAAGCTCCTCGCCACGCTCGACCCGAAGCGCCCCAAGCCCAGCACCACAAACGACTGCTTCTGTTTCTTCATAACAATTCCTTTCCGGGGAACCCAAGGGGCGCTGCCCCTTGACCCCGCCAAAGG
>OCHN01000820.1_pt1 | contig 29328 bp, 22 predicted proteins | sample 1538911 | NCBI WGS metagenome assembly OCHN01 (sample SAMN04571736, study PRJEB22368) | human gut metagenome | biome: human gut; material: stool | host: Homo sapiens | place: Luxembourg | collected 2013-01-11 | reverse complement strand
GGGAAACGGCCAACCGCGAAATCAGCTGGGACGTGCTCCTACTGTTCGGCGGCGGCCTTTCGCTTGCGGCGGCCATTCAGAGTACGGGTGTTGCGGCTCTGATCGGCGCGCAGGTCACGGTCCTTTCGGGCGCTCCCTTCTGGGCTCTCCTCTTAGGTGTTGTGACCCTTGTGACCTTCGCGACGGGCGTGACATCGAACACGGCTTTGGCGGCGATGATGATGCCGCTTCTGGCGGCTGTGTGCTCGGCCTTGAACCTTCCGGCTCAGCCCGTGCTCTTTGCAACGGCACTTGCGGCTTCGGCAGCCTTTATTCTGCCGATTTCCACACCGCCTAACGCGATTGTGTTCGGCACCGGAAAACTTCGCATTATCGACATGCTCCGCGCCGGTATCATCATCAACATCGTGGCGATTGTTGTCATCACCGGTGTGATTTTGCTAATCGATTGCTAGTAACGTCTTGAAACACCCGACGGCCCCGACGAGAGCAATTTCGCCGGGGTTTTTCGTCACTGTCCCCTATAATGGGTTGCAAATCACTTTTAAATGGAGGATAGCGATGGATACATCTGCCATGACCTTTGTCACAGACGAAACCTTCGATGAGGTTGTCGGGAAAAGCGCGCTTCCCGTTCTCTTTGTCATGGGCGCCACCTGGTGCCCAGACTGCCAGAGAATTGCGCCTTTGATGATGATGCTTGCCAAGGAAAACGCCGGAAAGATTCTTTTTGCCCACGCCGATTTTGATTCGGCGCAAGGTCTAAAGGAGCGCTTTCATGTTCGCTCGATTCCGACGCTTTTTATCATCCGCAACGGTCAGGTTCTTGATACTCTTGTCGAACCGAAGTCAATTGCTCCGGTAAAAGCCTTTATCGAGAAGGCATTGGAAGACTGAAAAAGTCGTCTGTTTTTCCACACAAGGCCTGATTGGATTTTCCGGATAGGGACAATCGAATCAGGCTGTTTTTATATATGTTTTTTGTAATTTTTGCCTAAAGGCAAATCACCGCGAAATGAGGTAATCACGCTTCTGTGTGCGCGATAAAATTCAACACGAACAAGGAGGACGGCTGAGACACACCCGGACGGCGTTCATTTCAATACCGCCTCATTTAGGTAAGTCTCGGCTCGATACTTAACTAGGGAGGCTTCTTATGATTTGCCAGTGCTATCACGATCAACTCATTTCCATTCGTCGTAAGTTGCATCAGATGCCCGAAGAAGGCTGGTCTGAATTTACAACGACGGCGTTTCTCGTTCAAACACTTCGCGGGTACGGCTACAAGGTTTTGCTCGGTCGCGCGATTATCAATCCCGATGCGTGCTTAGGGCGTAGTCAGAAGGTCGTTCAAGCCGGCATTGAGCGTGCCCGCAAGAACGGCGTGAGCGAAGATTTGTTAAAGGAGATGCAGGAACTAACTGGGTGCGTTGCCGTTTTGGATACGGGACGCCCCGGTCCGACGTTTGCCTGCCGCTTTGATATCGACTGCGTGCCGGTTCAGGAAAGCTCCGACCCCAACCACCTCCCGAATAAAGAAGGATTTGCCTCGCGCAATCCGGGCTTTATGCATGCCTGCGGTCACGATGCGCATATGTCCATGGGCCTGGCCGTTGCCCACTGGATTATGGACAACAAAGAGAAACTTTCCGGCAAGATTAAGATTGTTTTCCAGCCGGCTGAAGAAGGTGTTCGCGGAGCAGCCGGCGTGGCGGCAAGCGGCATTCTCGATGATGTCGATTACTTCTTGTCTTCGCACGTGGCAATGCTTGCAAAGTCCGGAGAGCTCGCCACAAACCTATATGGGTTCCTTTGCACAACCAAGTACGATGTGACGTTCCACGGACGCGCTTCGCACGCAGGTCTTTGCCCGCAGGAAGGGCGTAATGCCTTGGCTGCAGCGGCAAACGCCACAGTGCAGATGCTCGGTATTTCGCGCCACGGCGGCGGTATGACTCGTGTGAACATCGGGCAACTCATGGCAGGCGAGGGACGCAATGTCATTCCTTCGAAAGCCGTCATGAAGCTTGAGGTTCGCGGCGAAACGATGGAAATCAACAACTACATGTGCGAGCAGGTCAATAACATCTGCGAAGGCATTTCCAAGAGCTTCGGTGTCACGTACGACATCGCTAAGATGGGCGAAGCGGTGGATTTGCATAGTGACCGGGAACTCACTGACCTACTTAATATGAGCGGCAAGGAAGTGGGTCTTAAGGTTCTGGATAAACCGCTTAACTTCGGTGGCTCGGAAGATGCAACGATTCTGGCGCGTCGCGTGCAATCGCACGGCGGCAAAGCAGCCTTCTTCGTTTGGGGGTCCGATCGCCCGAGCGGACACCACAGTGCCCTCTTTGATATCAATGAAAAGGACATGGATAAGGGCTTTGAACTCTGGACGCATGTCCTGCCGAAGATTTTAAAGTAGTCAAGTTTCTTCGTACGTTTTGTCCCTCGGCGGCTCACGCTGCCGGGGGATTTTTTATGCCTCAGAGAATGGGGAGTTTTGTCTTCTTTCTCGGCGGAATTTTCCGCGTAGAGTCAACTAAAAAACTCAAATAAATCAATGAGATACAAACCGTGTACAAACCGGATTTTCGGTGTATAGTATCTCTTGAAAGGTTCCCTCCCGAAGGGAAATTTAGGTTCATCCGGCGTTTCGCCGGAATTGCAGATGTGCTGCCGAGATCACCCGGATCAATTCCGCCTTCGGAAAGAAGTTCCCAGGCTACAGCGAAATCTGGCGGCTGATAATTTTTATCTATGGCTACGCCTGTTATATAAAAATCTATCTTCGCCGCCCATCTTTCGCTTCGTATTGGGATCTTTTTCCGGATTCGGACTTGACCGTGTTCTGAGAAAGTCAGGGAAAAGTATTTTTTCTAACGGGAGGGGAACTTTTTTATGTCGCTGACGACGTTGTTTGATGAGCCGGAGATTCCTGCGTGGGTTAAGGAACGCCTTGAGTCTTGGCACACGCAGCTCTTTACGGGGCTTGACCTCGTGGACTACTACAGTCCTTCACGGCGACAAGACATTCTCAAACGATTCAATCGTTCGTTCTCGGCGTTTGCATCCCATTGTGTTCGTCGTTATCGACAGTTACCGGCACTCTCGGTTCTTGCACGTGTGGCAGGAGGCCTGGAAGACAAGCCGCTTGATTTTGCCTTTGTTTATCTTGCTTTCAAACGGCTTTACCCGGAATTTGAATCGTACTATGCGAGTCGGTTTCAGGCACTTGTCCCGAGCCTCACAACCGATCCGGTGGCTTCGTTCCTTTTGGGATTAACCGAGACGATTCCGTCGGAGTTTGCCAAGGGGTACCCGGCACCGGTTTCTCTTCGTATTGCGCTTGCCAATGCCGTTCGGTTGCCCGAAAGCGAATGGCACACTCCGGGACGCCCTGTTTGGCCGCTGGTTGTTGCTTTGCGTGACTATACGGGGCCTTGTCCGCATCTTAAGCCGGCCATCAAGGAAATCCGGCATGCCTTGCAAGTGTTTCATTCTCGCACGTATTGGCCGAAAAGGACCCTGATAGAAAGTGTGCTTTATTTTTCCTCGACAACTCTTGCACGCGCTGTCGTAAAGCCTTATCTGCGTCGTTCTCTTTTTGAGAATTACTATTATGCTGCCCCGAGCGTCTTGACACTTCTTGATAGGCCGGACACCTGGAAAACTATTGAGCAGTATTTAGGGGCTTTTCGCTTTGACAAACTCAATACCCTGCTTGAGCAACGATTTAAATACCTTTTTTTCAGTCACACGGACGACGAGGATGTTGAGATTCGTCCCCTTTTCACGGTCCCAAAGTTTCATGCAACGAATCGGTCTTATCCGAGCCCCTTTGTCTTTTTGACGCCGGAGAATTATCAATGTCTGCAAAAACTAGCTAAAGGGGCAGTCCCTTCTTGGACGATGGGTAAAAAAGGGGAGGTGCTTCGTGCATTTAAAGAGAACCCCACACTTTTTCATGCGTTAAACACGGCACTTTTTTCCTCGCTCGTCGAGTGTTTCGGTCAAGAGCTCGTTCGCCTTTGCATTGCTTCCAAAGCGTGGAAGCCCCTTATCTGCGCAGAAAACCCGCTCTGGAAGAGCTTGACTTGGAAGGAGGTCATCCCTTACGGCATCACGCCCCTGATCTTTTCTCAGCACTTCTTCGGAGCGATAGCGCAAAGCGAGGATGCAGCTTTTGTGACTTTAGCGGCGGCAACGAATGTGCCGTGCCTGAAAGCCTTTGTCAAGGACATTGACACGGCGCGCCTCTCGTCGCTCTATCGGTCTTTCCCGGACTATGCGTCTTTAGCTTTTCGGTGCCTGTGGCGTCTTGCTCCTCAAAACCACAAGCCCTGGAAAGAAGTTTCGTGGCAGGCGCTTGTGCGCGCCGGAGCTCCGACGTGGGTCCTAAAGAAGTCGGGCGTTGCAAAACTCAAAAAGGAGGCGCCGACAGATGCGCTTTTGCGGATGGCTCAAGAAAGCGACGCGGTGACGCATCGCGCTGCCGTAAGACTCTTGCTCTGTGTCGTTGCCCATGAGGCACTGCGACGCACGTGGCTTTCTGACTTTTATGCAACGCCTGCTTGGGAAGGTCTTTCGCAACGGATTAAGCAACGCATCTTGGGTCCGACCCTCGCGCGGGATTTATCGCAATCGACGACGTACTGCGGACCGGAAACGGAGCGCGCTACTTATTTAAAGCACCGTATTGAGGCGACAGGGTGCCCTGCACCTGAAAAGACGGCACTGGTCGTTTCCTATGTGAAAACCGGAAAAGTTACGGATTCTACGTTTTTCTCGGGACTAAGCGACGCCCTTAAGGCCGGCATTCTCGAAAAACTCGGTCCGGATTACGTGTCGTTATTTGTCAGCGGTGCCTGGAAAAAAGTTTCCGGAGTGATCGAGCAGTTTCGCATCAATGCTATGGACCGGCAAACGTATATTCGTTATAGGTCTGAACTAAAGGCTCGCGGGAAAAAGGCGTTGATTAAGTCGAGGATCACCGCCGAGGAGACGCCTTTATTCACTCTCATTAACGGCGCATTCGGGGACGTGTCTCATAATGATGTCCTTAAGGTCGTGCGTACGCTTGAGCCGGAGTGTCAGGTGCGCCTTTTAGAAAGCATTCTCACGGAAAACTCCGAGATTCTTTCCGAGGACTATCGCAATATCCTGCAACTTGAAATCGTGCGCCTTACAAAGACAAGCGAGCTCTTCTTTGCTGAATCGACTCGAAGGATGCAGGATGGAAAAGCGCTTGTCGTTCCTCCCGCGTACATCACTCGGTTTGACGTGGGTGTCGGAGTTTTAAGTTACCGACATAACTTACACGAACTGTGCGCGCTTGCTCAAGAGGTCGGCGAAGCGCTTTTTGCCGAAGGCTACGCGGTAGCCAAACCCTATTTGGAGACGCTATCGGGAAACGATGCGGCGTGGCTTGAAATCGTTCGATGCCTCGGGTGGGACGTAACGTCGGCATTGCGTCACGTGATTTCCTGTACGAATTGGAAAGCACCGCACGGGCACAAGTACGATGACTGCTACATAACGTGGGAACTTGCGAAAAAGCACGGCGGTACACGCACCATCAGTACGCCTGCAAAGTCCCTTAAATGCATTCAAAGGCGTATCTATGAGGCTATTCTGGCGCCTTGCCCGGTTCATCCGGCCGCGTTCGGCTTTGTCCCGGGGCGCTCGATTGCGGACAACGCACGGGGGCACGTCGGACAGGCCTTTGTCGTCAATGTCGACGTGCACAATTGTTTTCCGAGCGTTAAGTACCCCGTTGTTGCCGCAACGCTCAAGCGGGAGTTAAAAGGGAAACTCTCGGCAAAAGCCATCGGGCTTATCAGTGAGATTTGCACGGCAGACGGGGGTCTTCCGATTGGGTCGGCTGCCTCGCCCGTGATTCTTAATTTGGTCTTAAAGCGCACCGATGAAATTCTTTCGGCGGCTGCAGAGCGTCTTGACTGCTCCTATTCGCGCTATGCCGATGATTTGACGTTTTCGGGCGAACACAATGCCGTCAAACTAATCGGGATTGCCAAGAGCACTCTGGAGCGCATCGGACTTACCCTTGATGAGAAAAAGACCAACATCTTTCGCCGCGGTCGGCGGCAAAGTTGTACGGGGCTTGTCGTGAATGAAAAAGTGAACGTCAATCGTGTGTATTTAAGAAAACTCAGGGCGGCTGTTCACACTCTATGTTTGGGAAAAGAGCCGACTTGGGACGGTAGGCCCGATTCTGTCGCTGCCGTCCTCGGACGCATTCACTTTGTCAACGCCGTGCGCCCGGAAAAAGCCCGAGAGCTCACGGAGCTCCTACGTCGGGCCGGAGTCAGTCTGTGAAAAAGAATCGAATCGAAACACTGAAAAGACACATCCTTTGCATTGAAAATCAGGAGAAGAAATCGTGAGAATGCCGCGTGCGGAAATGCCACTGATTGAACTTTTGATGTTTGCCGTCGCCATCCGTGAGAGCAACCCGACTTTATATGAGGCCGTCTTTCGTGACATTCGGGCTTTTCGACGGGAACGGGACGGCAAGGACGTTAAAGACTTTGAAAACCTGAAAGCCGTTCAGCATGCCAAACTCTTTAGCATTGACGTTGAGCCCATCATTCAAGAGGTGACGCTGCTATGCCGACAGAGAAATAAAGACGTCTACATCCGCGATGTCTTAGCGCCGGATTTACCGAAATCCGAACTCGCGATTCCGTCGCGCGATACTTTGGAAGTCCAATCCAGTCGTTTCAATCAAGGCAAGGTTTTCCTTCCGTCGCACCTGACGTTGGACGCGGACGACATTAAGGCTGCCGCCGAGTACGACAAGGCGACCTATGCTCAGTTTCATATCGGCGAGGACAGTTTCTTGCTCCGCATCACGGGGCTTCCTTCTTTTGCTGCCCAAGCGTTCTCCGGAAGATACCGTTCCGTAAGAGGATTTGTGTTTGAAGCAACTCCGAAAGGCTATCGGCGAGAAGAACTGAAGATGCCGATTGATGCTAAAAAAGACCTGGTCGGAAATCTCGAGTTTCTTTTCGCGCCTGAGGAGATTTTTGCCTTGACGGCTCTGGAAAACCCCGACTCGGTCTTCGTGCTTTTGCCGAACCCGCAGGTCGGCCAAACGGTGACTACGGTAGGCTATTGGGGAGGGGCTTTTGCCTTTGTGATGCCCTTCCCGCCGCTCAGTGGGGAAAGTCAGATTCCCGTGCGCCGAGCTGCGCCGACGCCTTTTTGGGAGAACAATCCGGAACTCAAAGAGTTCCGGGTTCCGGTTTCCGACGACGTCCTCGATGCGTACCTGACGCGCTATCGCTACGCGGCGGCGTTGCCTGTCGAGGCGCTTTTAAAAAGCCCGGCGTTTCTTAAACAATAACGAATTGCTCGCCCCAGTTCGGGATGTTTGAGGCGTGATCTTGTGTCAAAAGCCAAAGAACCGGAACGGAACTTGTCTTGGGAAAAGTTCCGTACCCGTCGGTGGCGTGAATAAGAACCGAGGGCGCTCCGCTCTCGGTCTCGTTTTCGTCAATCCACTTAAAAATCGGTCGGAAATCCGTGCCGCCGCCCCCATAGACATCCACTAGGGTCGGGTCTTCGAAGTCTTCGAACGCCTCGTATTCAGTAACAGATTGAATGTCGGCATCGCATTGCAAAATGACAAGCGGGCTCGGAAAGGTGTCTCGAAACGCGCGTATTTCCGTATAGATTTGAGAAAGTTCGCCGTCAGTCATCGATCCCGAGGTATCAACGGCAAAAACAAGGCGAGACGGTACCGGCGTTCCGACACTCGGGAGCAAAAGGCCCTGCCAGAGGGCTTTTTTCGAAGGAGGAAAGAGGCTCCAGTCCGATTTAAGACGGTCGGTGAGCCAGTGTTGCAAAAGCGCACGCCAGTCGACCACAGACGTGTCGGACATGACGATTTTTTCGAGAAGAGCGCTCGGGAAAATCCCGGCTTTGCGGGCGTTTTCGAGGAAAGCTTTTTTGAGCGACCTAAGAAGAATGCGTCGGCTTTCTTCATCCACCGGACCCATATTGTCGCGAGGAGAGAGCCCGGAGGCAAGGGCACTACTATCGGCGATGACATCGTCTCGGAGTGCTTTAGGTAGTTGCCCGAGATTTTCGGACGCGGCAATTGGCATTACAAGGTGCGGCAAAGAGCTTTTCGGCTCTTTTTTAAGGATGTCATAAATTTCTTCGGCAGCGAGACGAGAGAACTCGTCTTTATACAAAGTCCCTTCAGGGAGGTGAAATCCCATCGCAAGGAGCATCGCGTTGATGGCATAGTCACAGGCAACATTCCAAAGACGCGGGTCTCGCCCGTTTCGGCGGGCTCGACTTTCGGTTAAGACGTGAAGTAACTCGTGGCATAAGGCACCGCGGATTTCGCTATCGGTTAAGGAGGCGGCATACGTTCGGTTGTAGTAAATACGAAATCCGTCGGTCGCGAAGGTCGAAATAAAGGACGGAGCTTCTGAAATCGGAAGTTGCATGAGGGCACCGGCTAGGTACGGTGCCGTCAGGCACAGGGTAATACGCGCTTTCATGAGGCGTTCGTCAACGGCTCTTTTGTTCATCACACTTATCCTAGATAAAGCATTCTTTGTGAGCCCGGACGAAGTCTAAAAATGCCGGGTTTCTCGCAAAGAGCGGGGCACATTTGATGATGTCTTTGGCTACGACAACGGCAAAGTCAGCCGGAAGTCGGTTGATTAGGACGGCTGCGGCCTTTTGCACGCTCTCATCGGCCGCGCGCGATGTCAGATATGAGACAAGCACCCACAGGCGATCGAGTTCTTTGGGCACCGGGGCCTTATCCGGTCTTGTAAGAAGCGACTGAAGTTCTCGGAGAATGACCGAGTTTTTGATAAAGGTGAGAAACTCCGTGCTCACGCCTTCTCCGAGGATGCCCGGGAGGATGTCCGAGGCGGCTTGCGGGCTTTGAAATTGTCCGAGAACATCGCTTGCCATTTCCCAAGAGCGCGGTGTGGCAAAGGCCGGATTCACACCATCGGGCGTCCGGGAGAGGTTTTCGGGTCGCGCTCGCAGGAAGGCCGTCACACACGGGTCAATCCCGTGGCCGATGGCCCAGTCGTGCCAATCGTCGGCATCGACATCGAGCGTCAAGTGAATGAAGCGATTGGCAAGCGCGCTCGAAAGGCGAAACGTCACGGCTTTGTCCTCGCGCCGGTTGCCGGCGGCGATGATCTTCCACCCATCCGGCAGGACGTATTCGCCGATACGGCGATCGAGAATAAGTTGGTAAAGCGCCGCTTGTACAAGCGGGGGTGCTGCATTGATTTCGTCTAGGAACAGGATGCCGGGTTTGTCCGAGGCTTTCGGAAGAAACGCAGGCGGGCACCACACGGATGTTTCATTTCGAATCATCGGAATGCCGCGTAGATCCGTCGGGTCTAAAAGCGAAGCGCGTAGGTCTACGACCGGCAGGTTCTTTGCCTCGGCAATTTGACGGACAATGCTGGATTTTCCGATTCCGGGAGCCCCCCAAATGAACACGGCCCAGGGCTGGGACATCAGACCGTTTAAAACGGAGATAAGACGTGAGGCTTTCATAGGGACACCTCACAATCTGTGGTTTTACGGACGACAAGAGGGGAAAGAGAGGAGCTCTTTCCGAGAGGGAAGGCGGCTTTTGACATGGAATGAATCCTTTTCGTTCAACAAAAAACCTCGAGCGTTGCGACTCGAGGCTGAACGAAGATGCCATAAGCCGACGCTTTAGCAGGATTTGTGAGTCGCGCTGCAAGTTGTGGATTAAATCCGCGACATGAGGAAGTTTACCTCCGATTGGGTGCTAGCGGATGGTTAGACCAGGGCGATTGCAAATTAGCCGAGCCGACTCGGTCAAGTAAGAAAATGTAGTTTCAGTTGCTGGGTTTGAAGAACTAAGATTGCAAGGATACGGGCGCGTCAAGCACGGGAAGTTTTGGGGCGACAACATTGCGTCCGGAACATTTCCGAGTTGAGGACGGTAAGTTAATTTGCGAATTCCACGCGAAAAACGGCTGGTGGACGTTGAACATCAAAGACAAGTTTTTAAAGAAGTACATCCTTGAAAAACTCAAGACAGCGGAAAAAGGCAAGCCGCTTTTTGGGGTAAGTTATAACAAGTTTAATAATTACCTTAAAACGATTAGCGCGGACGTCAAATTAAAACCGCCGATGAAACCGCACGATTTCCGCCGTGTTGTTGCAACGCAGAAGGCACGCAGTTATCTTGACGACGCGATAAAAGAAGACAAGACGATTTTGGAGGATGAGGACAAGTATTCAGAAACGATGGCTAAAGCGGTTAACTATGCCGCCGACGCGTTAAACGATACGGCCAGTGTCGTTTTTGAGAAATACATTGCTCCTCAAATTTTCTTTAAAGAACGCCCCGAGTTGGCGGATGCGTATTTAAAGATGAACGCAAGGAAAGGGAGGTAAAAGTGAGCGCAAACAAATTGAGGGGAAAGGCGTATGCAGATTTTCTGAACGCCATGACACCGCTTGAATATGACGACTACATGGACGCGCATCCGATGGAGCGTTTTGAGACGGAACGCGCTATGACGCCTGACGAACTTTCAGAGTATTTGCAAGCGATTACTGAAAGTCTTCCGCCGGAACTGCAAGATGACGACGACGATGACGACGACGATTACGAAGAATCGTATCTGCCTGAAGATACCGGCAATCCGTTTTTTGATTCGCTTAATAAGCAATTAAACGAACACGACCGTGAATATTGGGAGCGTCGCAAAAAAGGTATCCCGTTTGAAAAGACGGTTTAGTCCAACAATTGAAAGTGAGGGAGCGTCCGAAAACGGGCGCTCTTTTTTTATGCTGAAGATTCGAAAGACGACAAAAAGCGGAGGCTTGAAGGCTTTGGAGTCTTTGGCTAAAGAAGTCGACGGACTTTGCGCCGATGTGGGCGTCACATCCAAGAGCAACACGAAGCGAGACAACGTCTCGATGGCACAAATTGGTTTCAGTTGCTGGGTTTGAAGAACTAAGATTGCAAGTGGGTGCATTCGAAAATACACTCACCGAGTGTAAGTTTCAGTTGCTGGGTTTGAAGAACTAAGATTGCAAGGGAGGACAGGAATTCTTCCTCAAACGGAAAAACTGTTTCAGTTGCTGGGTTTGAAGAACTAAGATTGCAAGTGGGTGCATTCGAAAATACACTCACCGAGTGTAAGTTTCAGTTGCTGGGTTTGAAGAACTAAGATTGCAAGGGAGGACAGGAATTCTTCCTCAAACGGAAAAACTGTTTCAGTTGCTGGGTTTGAAGAACTAAGATTGCAAGTAGGTACGTTGCCGAAATTTATTGAGCAGGTCGGAAGTTTCAGTTGCTGGGTTTGAAGAACTAAGATTGCAAGTGGCTAAAACAGTAATCGACGAAATCATTGGCTTCTGTTTCAGTTGCTGGGTTTGAAGAACTAAGATTGCAAGCATCTATTGCAAACACGATTGGCGATGAGCCGCACGAGTTTCAGTTGCTGGGTTTGAAGAACTAAGATTGCAAGATGTCATCAACGACTGGAGTCGACCACGTGCTGACTGAGTTTCAGTTGCTGGGTTTGAAGAACTAAGATTGCAAGGTCTTCGTAATATTCGTTTTCTTACGCTTGTCGGAAGGTTTCAGTTGCTGGGTTTGAAGAACTAAGATTGCAAGTTATCGGCTACGGCGCGTTACAGCAAATTGCCCAAAAGTTTCAGTTGCTGGGTTTGAAGAACTAAGATTGCAAGTTTTCTTCTACTGACAAAAGAACGATGCTGCCTCTGTTTCAGTTGCTGGGTTTGAAGAACTAAGATTGCAAGGGAGCCCAGGGTGTGGATAAGTCCAAGCTGAACTTGTTTCAGTTGCTGGGTTTGAAGAACTAAGATTGCAAGTCCAGTCAAACACGTTGTTTTAGAAGGGATATTTTTTCCGCCAAAAGAGAAAAGCTCGAAAACAACAAAGATGCAATGAACCATTGTTTTTTTTCGAAAAACGATGCATAATCCTACTCGCAATCTTAGTTCTTCAAATCTAGTTGAAGTCGTCATTTGACGAGCTGAAATCCACTAGATTCAAGATTGATTCCGGCCACTGCCCTCGGTCACTGCCCTGTGGCATCCGGATTAAAACGGGCGGAGAGTTCCGAAAGGAATTCTCCGTTTTGTTACCTAAACTCTTGGACTATTTTCATAATCCAAGAGTTTATAGCCTAAGTAGAAGAAGCAATAACTCTGTGACCGTCTTGCCCCCAAGTCGGGTATCACGTTTTTGAAGCCAGAATTAACCCCTAAAAACCAGGCGGTTGCCTTTGTGAAACCGCCGTCCGGATTCCGTGGGATTTTGCAGCAGTCACATGCGATCTGCGCAAAAGTTCAAATACTCGCATTGGCAACACTGAGCAGATGTGGCTGGCGTTATTGGCATTACGGCCAGATTGAGAGATTTGCGAATTGAGTCAACTACTCGTAAAACCTCAAGACGTTTAGTTTGATTAAATTGGATTTCGTAGGTTTTTCCGCGCTTTCCCATCAAGATAAAACCACAAGCGATTACAATATTTTCTTTCTTTTCCAAAAGCATGGCGTATGCGGTAAGTTGTATTTCCGTAGCCAAGGTAGGTGCTTGACCTTCTGTCATTTTGAATTCAAGCGGATAAACCCTACCCTCTTTCGTGTAAAGAGCCCCATCGCATACCCCATGGAGACCTAGTTCTTTATCGTAAAGTCTTATATTTGCCACGAATCGGAAACTACTTGCAGACAAAGAATAATGACTCAAATTCCGGCGTCTCGTAAGCATTTCTGTCCGTTCGTGAAAGGACAGTCCCTGATGTACCCAAAGACCACCTTTTACATTGAGTCCCTTCATCAATGCTAAGTAAGGAATTCTGGGACAAAATAAGTATTGTCTTAAATTGGAAACCGGAATGCTAAATGACTCCATAACCATCTGGCTCCACGTAATTCCAATTGGCATAGCCGAGACACTTCCGTATTTCGTCGGGTTTGAGATAACAAGCAAACCAAAAACACCTATCCTCGTTCGCCTCAAGCAACTCGGTAGCGGCACGAGCGAGTGCAGAAATCTCTGCATTTCTTATATCACCATAAAAAACCGATTTCTGCATAGAAACAAACCCCAGATTTTTAAGAACATCTGAAAAGCGTTGACGGCGTTTGTTGTTAGAAATATCATAACAAACGAGATATTTTGTATACATTCCCATAATGCTTTTACCAACGAAATCGAATCCCGCGATACGCTTTCTTGTCCACGATGGCACCCGCCAACCTGTACGCTTGGCGCTGAAGTATGTTCTCAAGTCGAAGGGATTTTTTATGCCAATACAACGGCGTTGCCATTGTTTTATCAACAGCTTCCACAATTATTTTCTTTAACTCGATAGTTAATCCTTTCTTGGCTGAGTCCTCAAGTTTATGCCGCAACTTGATTATATTTCTATCGACGACCCAAGCTCGATACTCTTCCATGAAATCAAGTACGAGAGATGGCTTCCCCGGTCTTTTTACATGAAACAATCCTGCATAAAGTTCAAGTCCTGCATTATCAAGAGCTGACCATACATAACTTTGGAGGATGGCATAGCCATAATTGAGTGCCGAATTGCCAATTTCGACTGAGCCGCGACCTTCGCGTTGGAAAAAAGACTTCGGCAACAATTCCGTCTCTCGTAATGCCTTCCAATAAAGCGTCGCAGCAACTCCCTCAAGTCCCAGGAGAACATTGCGCCAATTTTTCTGCGAAGGAACAACCTCAACTAACAGCTCCCGTGCGACATCCTCTAGGAGTGCGGCTCCTCTGCGTAATTGCTCACAAACAGCCACTGATGTCTTGGCAGAATATTTACTAAAGTAGAGCAATACTGCTCGCTGGTTGCGAACCTTTGAGAAAACAATCTCTCTGGCAAGAATGAGTGATTCTTCCTGAGAGTGGATACACTCAAACTGCGCCTCACGAACTTTCACGACGGCGTGTTGATGTAAACCCGCGACGGCTGCGATACCAATCCCGCGCCAATCCAGAAAATAAAGCCGAATCCCCCTAGCGGCGCAAGCGAGGATGAGATTGGAGGAAATTGAAACCCCTTCTTTCTCCACGCGAATTGTTCGAAGCCGAGAAAGCGCAGTTTCCCAACTCTCCCCATTTTCTGTAACAACAAGACGCTCCCCAGTGACGCCAAGAGAAACACCAAAGGAGGAAATCGTTAAATGCCTCATGGATTAGTGGAGTTATCGTAAGCCTTTAGAATGCTTGGTTTGTTACTAATTACTGTGTAACGAAATCTCACTCGCTCTCCTACGTTTTCGAAAACTATGGTGTCTCGAGGATAGGCGAGAATATCCTTAAGTTCTGGCGGAAATGCAGAAAAGAAAGCTTTTGTTTTGACATCTTTTTTCGACTTCAGTTTGAGCAACGCCGGAATTTCAAGAAAGGATGAAATATCCATGGACGGCTCGCCAGCCATAATCCATCTTCTCACGTCCTCAAACGGCGCTTCAATCCTGACATTAAACCGAATAGCACTCCCTGGCTCAAGCCAAACCTTTATGGCTCCGTCCAAAACTTGTCGCCACTCGTGCAACGAGGTTGTTTCTGTTTCGGGGAAGTAGCGCGCACTAAAGGCGGCCATTTTTAAAGATTGAAACCGCTCAAAGAGCACTTCTTTCTTCCATAGTGTTATGCCATTTGATTGAGCAAAACCAGCAAGTTTTGCATTAGCTGCATGTACCTGAACAATATCCTGCTGAGCCCTCGTTCTTCGCCTAATCCGGAATGCTCCGGAAGGTGAATCGAGAATCGGCAAGCTCAGTTCTCTATGCGTGGGAATGTGGCTTAGCTTTTGTTTGTGAGGTCGTTTCCAGAAACGGTTTATTACGGTTTGGAGATCTTCTTCAGAGGTTGTTGCTGTCAACGCCGAATAAATCTTGGACCATTCCTTTTTTACAGGCAACGTAAGTTTTCCTTCCAATTGGACTTGACGCAGTCCCGAAATCTTTACTTTTAACTGCCATTCTTTGCCTTTAGAAAATCTCTCTTCTGAAATTATCTTTTTTTCCTTTGCATCCCAAAGAACCGATGATACAGCGGCACGTTTCGTGCAAAAACTCAGAGCTTCAATGAGACTAGCCGTTTGTAAGTTTTCGTCCGTGGTCTTCTTATGCGCTACATCAAAAAACAGCCCCAGAACCTTGGAACGATTCAGGGTGTAAGTTGTGTTTCTTTCTATATCTCCGTCATAAGGTCTTTGAAAGTATGGCGAGAGCAGTTGCAACAGCAACTCTGGTTTTTTTCCACCGACTTTGAGCGCTCCTGGCATTGCCCCAGCATCGTCAGGCTTGGATGCAAACCCCACATAGACTTTTCCGCCATGTGTAAATATGGGAAGATATCTTTCGGAGTAAATGCCATCTTTGAACAACGGAACTCCTCCGAAGGTCGTTTTATTTTCTAGAGGTTTCCGTTGAATCTGGACAATTTCACATTCTTTTGGATAAATCTCCGCAAGCTTTCTGACATCGGAAATCCCTGAGAGAGAAGGATCTACGACATACTCCTCATCTGAACCAACGGCAAGAGCACAAAGAGCATCAATAGAATGAGAAGCTACGGGTTGCACATCCATTTTTTTCATCGGAGGGTTGTATTCACCTAGATTTCCACGAAGACGCATAGAGACTTCAGGAGAAACTGGGAATGCGCAGAAAGAAATATGGTTGCCCGTTGTCGCACACCAAGAGGCTAACTCCTTGTCGAGTTTTTCGATAAGTTGACGAACAAGCCACATTTGTGTGCCATTGACTCTTGCTCGGCTTTGATTAGCAAGAGATTCAACGACAATTTGTCGTGCCTGGCTGGAACTTGGAAGAAATAGAGCATGCCGCACGCATGCTTGCTCATCATCCGAGAGTAAATCAAAGAAACGAAGTCGCTTCGTCTGTTGTAAATCTAGGATTGTCTTTTCAATCCGTTGTTCGATTACTTCCAATGAGTCTGAATGAAATACCTCTTTTAAATAATTATCGGCAAGGTCCCTGAGACCATAAAGTTGATTCCCTTTCCTCTGATTTCCCTCTTGAGAGGTATAGATGAGATTGGCTTCAGCATTGAAAATAGTACCTGCCCTTTTTTTAGAAGCACTTCGCGGAATGATGTGGTCAATTTCACCTTTAAGACCAATGACCTTCCCCGTATACGGACAAATAGAGTGACTGGCCTTCTTGATGCGCTCAGTTTTGTCCTGCCACCGTTTGTACTGTACTTCGGAATTGCTCTGAAGTTTTTTTCTAGCATTCGTGTTGCACTTTAATTCGGCAACAGACGCTGAGAATTCGAATCGGTTTTCCTCAACGAAGAGTGGGATTTCAACTTGGCATTGATTGTCGCTAACGCTACTACGAATCGACTCAGCTACGCGCTGTGCAATTTCCCACGCCTTGCGATCAATCATTCGGCGGACAACCCCATCAAAAGGCCGAGTAGCATCTGCTGGAAGTCTTGCGCAATTTGCACATTCCCTCTTGTTACCATTCTCATCTAGAAATTCATGCATTTGCATGCGCCAATTATTTTCGTTATGCGCAGCCACAGAAACAGTAGTAAAACCATCGCGTTCCGTTTCGATTATTGTGAAAAGTTGGGCCAAAGAATACGGGTTAGAAAAACGTTTCTTTTGAGAATCAGACAGACCAAGAGTATCAGCAATGACCGTCGACGCGTCTTCGACCTTCTGGCTTAATGCCACAAAGCCTTTTTCTTCGGCAGACAGTTTCTCTTTACGTTCCCATTGAAGGAGAGCACCTCTATAAAGACGGTTAAAGTCTCCTCCATATTTTTTTCGAATAACTTCAACAGATGAACAAATTGAGCGAACCGAACTCCGTCCAACCTTCTTTTTCCATACCTCATCTAGAAACTGTTTCCCTAACTTCTGATTTTGTAGAACACTTCCGACCAAAAGACAAAGAATCTTTTTCTTCACCGGCGGGTGTATGTCTGCACGTTCCAAGAAAAGACTTGTTTGGGGCAACCAAAGCCCAACTTTGGCCGACCTCACTTCCGCATAGTAATCAGAAGCGAACGAAAGGAATGTATCTATATGTTGTTGACCAAGAACAGATTCAAGTTGGTTCCTAGCATTTTTCAAAACAATTCCGTCAGCCTGTGCTCGAATAGCATAGGGATCAAGAGGTCGTGATCTATCCAGCACCCGCTGAAGAATATAGGCAAATTGGTATTGCAACTTAGGAAGAGGTTCATTCCCATCTCGGCGAATCCGAGACTTACGATCTGTTTGTTCCAAATTATGCTCTAGGGCTTCTTCCAACTCTGGTTCAGTTTTGGCGAAAGCCTTTGCCCAAATCGTCCATTTATCCTGAAAATGATTAGTCAGTTTCCTTGGATCCAAAAATAATGTCTGGTCCAATGGGGGGCGACGATTGTTTTGGTCTTCATACGGGGGAATGGTTCGTTCCGGATTAATTGAACAGAGTGTCTCAATGATATCTTGAGAACGTTCTAGTTCAGAAACCAAAGTTGCTAGGCGCTCTTTTTCATTTCTTTCTTGCGAGGGATGAAAATATTTAAAAGCTCTAATGATGGATTTCTTCAGTTTGCCCGGTTCCCACTCGTCTCCTTTTATCATATTAGGAGCATTGAAATACCAACGTTCTGCTCGAAGTTGGAGATTCGAAATGTTGCCGATTAAATGATGGAACCGCTCCACTCCGCCGAAAGCCTCAATAACTTTTTTGAGTCGAGAATCTCCACGCGTCAAGTCCTTCATTAAATCAGCCAAATACTTCACGCGATGTTTGTGTCCCATAACTTGTTGAGTTACGATGTTATGAGCTGCATCCCTGACAGCACAAGCAGCATCTTTTGCAACACCGACCTCATCCTTTTCAAGACCCATTTTTTTAAATGCGGCTTTGAAATCTGCAACTGAAAACTTACTTATGTCTCTATCTAGGTTGCGAATACTGTCTGTTTTATTTGTTAAATCTTCCCATTGATCGGCAAGAGGACGATTGGAGTCAGGGAAATAATGCTTCATAACCTCATGGTGAGAAAACCATTCAGAATTAGTTTCTTCAAGAATATCTAAATTAATTTCCGACTCGATGCGAGAATAGCCACGACGCCGAAGAAGACCGCTTACGGCTTCGGTCATTTTTTTCTGTTCTTCTAGACTTAGCGATATGTTAGATGCAGCCAGTTTTTCGTTGATTAGAAGATTTGCCAGACGACGAGCGAGATTAAACCGCTTCTTGCCACGGATTCTATGTCTGACCGCTGTCCGTTGTGCCTGAGATAAAGTCATTTTCTCAGAATCTGGCATTACGACCGTGAAAGCGGTTAAATCCTCTTGAGTAAGTTCTTCTCCTGGTGTGTAATTCGCAATTACAACTCCTGTGTACTTTGCGCCCAAATCAATCCCAATGGCAGTGCGATGCTTCTTGGCTTGCATTCTATGTCTCCAGTAGTTGCGATATTTTCTGGTTCGCTGTGTGTTTTTTTTAGTTCGAACTGTCAAAAAAGAACAATCAATCTCTGCAATAGACCTCGGAAATGAGTGTACAACATGCTATTAATTTTTCCACGGTTTAATGTTGGCGGACGTACAGAAGTAGGCCGTTTCGTCGCATAAAAATAATCCACTGAGTTTTTGCGGTCGCGATGAATGTGTCACTAAAAATGAACATCCCCCATTTGGTGTTAGGCGCTGCGCTAAAGTAGGCCACGGGGAGGTGCGGACAAAAATCTGGATTAAGAATTAATAATTCGAGGTTCAAGATATGTACACGCAAAAAGAGATTAACAAGGCCGTAAAACTGTATGAGCGGCTTGGATCAATTGCCGCTGGACCTCTAAAAACACCCCCTCAGACAACGAGGTGCTTATTTCCTAAATTAAATCAACTTGTTAGCCAACATCGCAGAGGTTCGTTTTGGACAGTAGTGATCGCGGATGCGAAAGAAGACGACGGAAGACACGGATTTAAGGACGTGCTACACAGTTCCGGAGTTATTGAAACGGTTCCAAAAAATCCGTCTAGTCAAGACATCCAAAGGCGACTTGATTCTGAATAACGTGACGGAAAAAGATAAGAACTTGGTGGCAAAACGGGGCTTTCCGGAATTGTTCGACTCGGCGGAATCGGTCGCAGAACTGCTCTCGGTCAGGAAGATTGAATCTGTCAAAGTTTAAGATTTATACCTACACCAGAAGCGGGACTTTGGGCGGTAAGGCAAGGAGGCAACGGAACTTTTGGGTGACAGCTTTTGTGGGGAATTGCAAACACAGCCCCTACTCGGCGGAAGAGAGGAGATTTTTCGTGATTATCTTGGTGTCTCAGAGTGTTAGGTGGTGGAGGTGAGGGGAGTTGAACCCCTGTCCGAAACGATTCTTCCGCCGGATCTACATGCTTAGCCCAATGATTTAAATTTCACTTTCGATACTGCCGATGGACGGGCCTACCGAGAGCAAGTCACTAAGATTTTCGTAAGTATCGTCATGACTCCGATGCTTCTTAGTCTCTGTATATGACGGTGCCCTTGGTTTTACCCAAGCCGGACCAGAGACCTTCCGGTGCACCGCTCGCGGCCCTTAGGCGGCGAGAGCGAAACGCTCGTTATTGGCGTTTATATTTTTTCTAGTTGTTTAACGAGGAACCAGACCTCGGCATGCACCGTGCAGCGTCCTACGCCCCGTCGAAGCCAGGACACCCCCACGTACAAAGCAGATTATAAGCAGTGCTCGGATTTCTCTTTCGTTTTTTTGAAAGAAATCGTATCAAAAGTCGGATATGCACCAAAACAGGGCGCGCCCCATTTAGAATTCGTCTCGCGTATTTCCGCACAGCATCTGTGTTGGTGGTGGCGGAGCTTTTACAGATTTCTTTATTAAGAGGTTTTCTCGATGACGACACCGGTTGAAGTAATCAAACTGATTGAAGACAACGACGTCAAGTTCGTCGACTTGCGTATTACGGATACATTGGGCAAAGAGCAGCATCTGACGGTGCCGGCCTCTCACGTAACGGAAGCCCTTTTTGAAGACGGACAGCCCTTTGACGGCTCTTCGATGATGGGCTGGAAGGGAATCGAAGCAAGCGACATGTTGCTTGTTCCCGACCCGAATACGGCGCATATGGATCCGTTTCGCGAGCACGACACGCTCGTTTTAACGTGTGACGTTATTGAGCCCGATACCGGGAACGGGTATTCGCGTGATCCGCGCTCGGTTGCGCATCGTGCGGAAAGCTATCTGAAATCCACAGGAATCGGCGACAAAGCGTATTTCGGGCCGGAACCCGAGTTCTTTATTTTGGACGGTGTGACGTGGGGCTGTGAGCCGCAAAACACGTTCTTTAAGATTCGTAGTGACGAAGGCGCGTGGTCCAGTCACATCGACTACGACGCCGGCAATCTCGGCCACCGTCCTCGCACCAAGCACGGATATTTGGCGCTCGCTCCCGTCGATAGTTTGACGGATATTCGCTCCGAGGCGATGACGCTTTTGGAGCAACAGGGGGTTCCTTGCGAAATCCATCACCACGAAAACGGCGGCGCCGGCCAGTGTGAAATCGGAACGCGCTTTTCTACGCTCGTGGAACGCGCCGATTGGAACCAAATTCTCAAGTACACGGTTTGGAACGTCGCCGCTGCGTACGGCAAAACGGCCACCTTTATGCCTAAGCCCATCACCGGGGACGCGGGATCGGGTATGCATGTGAATCAGTCGATTTGGAAAGGCAGCAAGAACCTATTTGCCGGCAACGGCTATGCAGGCCTTTCGGACATGGCGCTTTACTACATCGGCGGCATCATTCGTCATGCGCGTGCCCTAAATGCGATTACTAATCCGTCGACGAACTCGTACAAGCGCCTTGTGCCGGGCTTTGAAGCGCCGGTGAAATTGGCGTACTCGGCGCGCAATCGCTCCGCCTCGATTCGCATTCCGCACGTCTCGGGAGAAAAAGCGCGTCGTGTGGAAGTGCGTTTCCCCGACCCTCTGGCTAATCCCTACCTCGCGTTCTCGGCAATGCTCATGGCAGGTCTTGACGGTATCCAAAATAAGATCGATCCGGGTGACCCGGCAACGAAGAACTTGTATGATCTGCCGCCTGAGGAAAACGCCAAGATTGCCGTCGTGTGTGCCGACTTGCAAGAGGCCGTCGATGCGCTCGATGCCGACCGCGAGTTCTTAACGCGAGGCGGAGTGTTCTCCGACGATTTAATCGATAGTTACTTGGAGTTAAAGTGTCGCGAGATTTCGCAGTACCGTCAGACGGTGCAGCCCTGTGAATACGCGATGTATTTCGCGCTCTAACGAACACGGAATAAGGCTAAAGGACCAATGAGACCGGATAGCGCAAAGCTTTTAAGCCAGTCTCTTGCGACGGGCGTTGTTCTCATGGACAACGACGGGCTCATCCTTTGGTGCAATGAGGCAGCCGAGACCCTTTTCGGCGCTTCGGGTAAGAACCTCATTGGGACTGATGCGTCGCAGTTTTTCCCGCCTTTAAAGACGTGGATTCGGGCGCTACATGCCGATGCTGAAAAGGCCTCGCTTTGCAGTGCTCTCGTGCGGCTAAGTCCCGTGGCAGGCACTCCGAAAAGTTCGGTACTTGCCGTTCTTTCGGTCCCGGAGCCCGGAAAGCTTCTTTTGGAAATGAGCGAGGCCGAACAAGCTTTTACCTTGGATCGCCAGGAACAAAAAGAGGGATTAAATGACGCAAGTCGCGTTCTCTTACGCAACCTGGCGCACGAGATAAAAAACCCCTTAGGGGGCATTCGCGGAGCGGCGCAGCTTCTTGAGACCGAACTTCCCGATCCTGCTCTTCGGGAATTTACCGGGGTCATTATTCGCGAGGCCGATCGCTTGCGTGCGCTTGTCGATCGCCTTTTGGAGCCCTATCGAGACGAACGACACGTAACAAACGTGAACTTACATGAGATTCTCGAGAGCGTGCGTAATCTCGTGTCAGCTGAGTTTCCCGCCGGCCTTACGGTTGTGCGCGATTACGATGTGTCGGTTCCGACATTTGAGGCCGATCGCGAGCAACTGACGCAAATTTTTTTAAACCTCATGCGCAATGCCGCACAAGCGATGGAAAAAGGCATTGCCGCCGGTTCGGCTCGCATTACGCTTAAAACCCGGGTGGCGCGCGGCGTTGTGATTCGGCGTCGCCGTTGCCGCTTGGCGGTTGTCATCGACGTTATTGATAACGGCCCGGGTATTGACCCTGCAATCCGCGAAAAAATCTTTTATCCGCTAGTCACCACTCGAGCGCACGGCACGGGCCTGGGTCTTTCGATTGTTCGTACCTATGCCGAGCGTAACGGAGGCGAAGTGGAACTTGAAAGCGAAGCAGGACGCACGGATTTTCGGATTGTCTTGCCGCTTGACGGTCCGCACGAAGGGAGACAGTGATGCCGTCGATTTGGATTGCCGACGATGACCGTTCGATTCGCTGGGTTCTAGGTAAAGCCTTAGAGCGCGAAGGGGTAGATTATCGTCTCTTTGAAGATGCTGCGTCCGTCATACAAGCACTTGATAGTGAGCCCCCGGCGGTGTTGGTGACCGATATTCGCATGCCCGGCATGACGGGAACCGACCTCTTGCGTCGCGTCAAAGAAAAATATCCGGAACTTCCCGTCATCATCATGACGGCCTTCGGCGATTTGGAAAGCGCCGTGACGGCCTTTGAGGGGGGGGCCTACGAGTACCTTGCCAAACCCTTTGATATCACGGCCGCTGTGAGTTTAATTAAGCGCGCCAGTGAAGAAGCGTGCCGCAACGACCCTGAGCCCAAAGAGCAAGCCCCGGCACTTGTCTCGGAAATCGTCGGGCAGTCGCCTGCGATGCAAGAGCTCTTTCGAGCCATCGGGCGCCTTTCGCAAAGCCATGTGACGGTGTTGATTACGGGCGAAAGCGGTACGGGAAAAGAACTGGTTGCTCGCGCCCTTCACCGGCATAGTCCGCGCAAAAATGCTCCCTTTATTGCGATTAACACGGCGGCCATTCCCGCCGACCTATTAGAAAGCGAACTTTTCGGACACGAAAAAGGCGCTTTTACGGGTGCAAGTGAGCAACGCATCGGTCGCTTTGAACAGGCCCGAGGCGGAACGCTCTTTTTAGATGAAATCGGCGATATGCCGATGCCGATGCAAACCAAACTTTTGCGTGTTTTATCGGATGCAAGTTTTTATCGCGTGGGAGGCAAAACCCTTGTACATGCCGATGTGCGCGTCATTGCTGCTACGAACCAAAACCTAGAAGAGCGGGTGCGAGAAGGTCTTTTCCGTGAGGATTTGTTTCACCGCCTTAATGTCATTCGCTTGCGCTTGCCGCCTTTGCGTGATCGCCCCGAGGATATTCCGGCCTTAGCCGAACACTTCTTAACGCTTGCCGCTAAAAGCCTGAAGACAGAAAAAAAGCACCTCTCTCAAAAAGCCTCTGAGCGCATTGCAGTCTTTCCTTTCCCGGGCAATGTCAGGCAACTGGAAAACCTGTGTAATTACCTCACGGTCATGGCGCCTTCGCAGGTCATTGAAGTTGAGGACCTTCCGGCTGAATTTACCGAACCTAAGGTAACCGAGAGTGCCGGAAAAGCTCCTTTCCCTGAAGGCGCGAATTGGAAAAGTGCCTTAAGAGAGGAAGCATCCCAGGCGCTTGAAGCCGGGAAAAGCAACGTGATGGATTCCTTGACGCGCGACTTTGAAACGGTGCTTTACCGGGCTGCGTTAGATCAGACGCACGGAAAGCGCATTCTCGCGGCGAAAAAACTCGGTGTCGGGCGTAACACCCTCACGCGCAAACTCAAAGAACTCGGGATTGCCGATGCCGACACGTAACATCGCTTCGATCGGAGAAATCGAGCACGACTTGCGTCTTTCAGGCGCCAAGAACTCGCACATTCGTCAGATTTTTCGGGCGTGGTTCGGACGCGCTTCGTGGGACGCTCCGGCCTGGGGCGCCTACCCGAAGTCGTTACGAGAAATAATCCCGACCTTGCAAGAGAACCTCGACTCGTTCGGACATGTGATTGTCGCGCAGGGCAAGGGCGTTACTCGTAAGCTTTTAATCGGCCTACAGGACGGGCAGTGCGTGGAAACGGTAATACTCCCGCGCGATGCGCTTTGCGTTTCGACGCAGGTCGGGTGCGCCGTCGGATGCCTATTTTGCTCGACGGGCAAAAGCGGTCTTATTCGACAACTGACAAGTGCCGAAATTGTCTTTCAGGTGCGTGAGGCGTTGCGTATCAATCCGCGCCTTAAAAAGGTGGTTTTCATGGGCATGGGCGAGCCGTCGCACAACCTTAAAAACGTCGCCGAGGCCGTGCGGTTCTTGGGGGATGCTCTTGGAATGGCTCACAAGGAGATTGTGATCTCTTCTGTCGGTGACAGGCGTCTTTTTGATGCTATGCCGACTTGGTCCGTAAAACCGGCCTTTGCGTTAAGCCTTCATACGACAGATGAAGCGAAACGCAGGCGCCTTTTGCCGCATGCGCCCGATATTCCCGTGGAAGAACTTATCGAAAGAACCCTTGAGTACGCACAAAACACCAAGTACCCGGCGCAAATCGAGTGGACGCTGATTGAAGGCGTTAACGATAGTAAGGAGGACGTTAAGCGCCTTGCCGAGCTCTTAGATCCGCGCCTTGCGATGGTCAATTTCATTGCCGTCAACGCCGTTGCAGGTTCGCCTTTTAAGCGACCTGCACCCTCGCACATGCAAGACCTTATTACGATTTTGCGCGAAAAGGGTTTTGTGGCAACGCTTCGCGAAAGCGCTGCGCAAGAGATCGAAGGCGGGTGCGGCCAGTTGCGCGCCCGCGTGTTAGGAGAAACCGAACATGGCACGCCGTAAACAGAAAATCAGTCGCGAAAAATCCCGCACGATGTGGCTTGCGTGGAGCGCCTGGCTTTTTATCGGAGGCATTTTTGTCTTTGAAGACACGCAAGGGGGAACGGGGTGGCTTACTTGGACCTTGACGGCTCCCTTTTGGCTTGCTTTTGTCGTTTGGCCCTTCCTTTGGGGGTATTTAGCCACACGACGCAATCCCGACTACGTTGAAATTGACGATGATATTCGCACCGATGACAGTGTCTGTCGCCTGGTGCAAAAAGACGGCGTTCGGTATGCGGAAAAAGCTTCTCTTTTGTCGGCCTTTGATATCCGAGGAGCTCTTCCGACACAAACTTTAGCGGGTGGCACGGAAGACTTTGTTCCGATTGAGGCCTTGCGAAGCGCCGCTAAAGAGAACAAAAAACTTACTGCGTGGCTTGCCGTTGTCGATTCGATTGCCTCGCCCCGTTGCTACTACTAACCCTAGCGGCTGCTTTCCACGGGGTCAAACGTAATCTGAATGGTCCTCGGAAGAACCTTTCCGGCCTCGGCTGGCGGGAAGGGATTGCACCACCGGATGGCGCTTTCTACCGCCGCATCGAAAGCCGGAAGGCCCGAACTTTTCTCTAAGGTCGGGGGTTTAGCCTGTGAGCCGTCGGGAAGTAGGTAAACCGTGTAGACCGCCTGGCGTTCGCCGCTTTTTAGCCCCGGAGGAACCTGGAAGATAATCCGCGGACGGAGCATGGCGATGACTTTGGCCACGTAATTGGCTTGTCCGGACGTGCCGGCATTGGGGGTGGTTACACGCATGTCCCCGGTTGTTTTCCCGACGCGTTCAGCGTTTTTCACAGGAGCTGCGCCGAGAATACGCGCAAGTTCCTCTTTCCTTAGTTCTTCTTGGCGCCGTTTTTCTGCTTCTTCGCGTTTCTTTTTGGCTTCTAGGGCGCGCTTTTGTTCCTCAAGGCGACGCGCTTCTTGAAGCTTCTTGCGCGCGAGTTCCTCAAGTTTCTTTTGCTTTTCTTCTTCCGCGATGCGAATTTGCGCTTCACGATCGATGCGCTCCTGAATCTCTTCGGGTGTGGGCTTGGTAATCGGCGTCTCTTCGGGCGCGATTTTTTCCTGAGGCTTAGGCGTCAGCGCCTCGGCACTTGCGTTTTCCGGCGCCCAAAGCTCGGCGGTAAATGTCACGGGTTCCGTGTTCCACTGAAAGACCGTGATCAGTCCGAAGATTAAAACCGCGTGCGCAACAAGCGCCGCAACAAACCCTAAGGGCTTGTCGGTGATGCGCTCGTTTTTGGCCTTTAAAGGCGTCGCGGTTTTCTTCTCGTCAGCCATCGCTTATTTCCTAGCGCTTGGTGTTTTCCAGTTGCAGGGCAAGACCGACGCGCGCGACATCGGCTTTTTGCAGCGTCTTCATCACGTCGATGACTTTGCCGTAATTGACATCTTTGTCGGCAGCAATGACAACGGGGGTTGTCTGAAGCGAGCCCTGCGACTTGACGCGTTCAACTAAGGTTCCGACCGTCACGGGCACCAGACTTTTTCCCGCACGAACTGAGATCTTTCCGTCCGCGTGCACGACAACTTCCACGGGTTTGTCGGGTGCTTTGCTCGCTTTTTGCACACTCGGCAGATTGACGACCGAGGGATTGACAAAGGGAGCCGCGACCATGAGGATGACGACCAAAACGAGCATGACGTCGATGTACGGCACCACGTTCATCTCGCTCATCATGCGTCGGCGCGTGTGTTTGCCAAGAGACCTTAAGGACATAGGGACCTCCTCGCGCTTAGCGCTGGCGCGCCAGAATGTTCATGAATTCTTCCGAGAAGCTGTCAAAGCGGTTCGTGATGCGATCCAAACGCGTGGCAAAGGTGTTGTAGGCGGCCGTCGCCGGAATGGCAGCAAATAGGCCGATGGCCGTTGCCACGAGCGCCTCGGCAATGCCCGGGGCCACGACGGCAAGCGAGACGTTTTCTAAGGTCGATAGGCCCGTAAAGGCATTCATGATGCCCCAGACCGTCCCGAAGAGGCCGATGTACGGGGACACAGATCCGATGGAGGCTAAAAGGGGAAGCCCGCGCTCCAAATCGTCGATTTCACGCTGAAAGGCCGCACTCATGCCGCGACGCACGCCCGAGAGCATTTCGGCTTCCGGCTTGTCCGAAAGCTTTAAAAACTCGGTCATACCGGCCACGAAGATACGCTCTTCGGAACTCGTGCGATTGGTGCGCGAGGTCGCTGTCTCCAGGAGCTTGGTTAAATTGGCTCCCGACCAGAAGCGCTGCTCGAACTCGTCGGTTTGACGCAACGTGCGCGAGAGCACGATCCATTTACTGAAAATCGTCGCCCAACTGGCCAGACTTGCGATCACCAAAATCGCGAGTACACACTGAACGACAGGAGAGGCATTCATCACCAAGGTGACAATGGACATATCAGCGGAAGCATTCATGATTGTTCGTCCTCCGATGTAAGGTAAGACTTAAAGAGCGTAAGAGTGTCCGGGGAAAAGGCAACGGGGTGCCCGGTGAGCGTATCGACATAGCCTAAACGCACGTTAGCTGTCGTTAATAGCGTTTGATTGCGCCAAATGGTTTGCTCAACCACAAACGAGGCGGTTTTAAGGGCAATTAAACGCGTGCGTACCGTCACGGTGTCATCCAAATGCGCCGGGCGCTTGTAGGCAATTGTCAGATTGGCGACAACGAGAGCACGGTGGCTTTCCGTTAGGAGCGCATCTTGGTTTAGCCCCAAGGATCTGGCCCACTCCGAGCGGGCGCGCTCCATCCAACGGATGTAATTGGCGTGGTAAACGATGCCGCTTGCATCGGTATCTTCCCAATAGACCCGCGTTGTCAGTGAAGGAATCGGATTTGTCATGCTCAGTGAAAAAGAGTTTCCCGAAAGGCAACGTAAAAAAGAAAAGCACGCCGCCTGTTCTTAAAGCCGGCGTCATTGCAATCGGGCCAAAGCGAAAGTATATTGAATAGCCGTGTGTTTTTGTTTGCAAAACCGTTTGATTTTGTCAACGTGCCGGGGGAAGCGTGAAGGGAAAACGAGGGCTACGCGACTTTGCCGTGCTCCTAGGGGCCGTAGGACTTGTTGCGCTTACCGGGTGCCGCGAAGTCCTTAACGCGCCGCGCCCGGTTTCCGAATACGCGACGAACACAATTTTTTCGACATTTTCCTTAAGCCCCAAGACCTTAGATCCTCAAGTGTCGTACTCGCAGGGCGAAAGCGTTTTCGTGTATTTGACGTACGAGCCGCCGTACGCCTACCACTACTTAAAGCGCCCGTTTACGCTCGAGGCGCGTTCGGTCGAGTGCGTCGCCGTGCCCGAGTACTTAGATCAAGACGGGAAAGTTCTTTCGCGCAATGCGCCTGCTTCGTCCATTGCCGTGAGTCGCTACACCCTGAAAGTGAAATCCGGGATTTTCTTTGCCCCTCACCCGGCTTTTGCCAAAGACGAAACCGGCTCCTATCGCTACCACAACCTACCTGAAAAGACGGCGGCATCGCTTTCAAGTCCCTTAGATCTTCCCTACAAGGACACACGGGAACTTGTGGCCGATGATTTTGTTTATGCCATCAAGCGCATGGCAAGCCCGCGCCTTGTTTCGCCGGTTTTGCGGGTGTTAGGCGAACATATGCCCGGACTCATCGACCTATCCCGAAGGCTTGAGAAAAAGGAAGCGACAAACCGCCCCACGTGGCTAGACCTTCGAAGCGAGGCCTTAGAGGGTGTTCGAACGCTTGACCGTATGACGTTTCAAATCGACGTCAAAGGCAAATATCCGCAGTTTTCCAATTGGTTGGCGATGAGCTTTTTTGCACCGGTTCCGTGGGAGGCCGAAGCGTTTTACGCCAACGAAAAACTCAAAGAAGGCAATATCACGCTCGCATCCTGGCCCGTGGGCACGGGGCCCTATTACATGGCCGTCTCGCGCCAAAACCGCGAACACGTGTTAAAGAAAAACCCGCTTTTTCATACGGTGCTGTATCCGTGCGAAGGCGATCAAAACGATGAGAAAGAGGGCTTTTTAAAAGACTGCGGGAAAAAGCTGCCGCTCACGGACCGCATTGTGCTCACGATTGAAAAAGAATCGGTCCCGACAACTTCTAAGTTCTTACAGGGTTTTTACGATAGTCCGGAGATTACGCGTCTTGATGTCGGGCAGGGGTTTATGACGGCGGCCTTAGATAATCCGGAAAAAGGGAAACTTTATGAGGAGCGGCGCCTTCAGTTTCCCAAAACCGTCGGCTCGAACATCACGTACTTGGGGTTTAATTGGCTTGATCCTGTGGTCGGAGGCGGAAAGACGGCAAGTCAAGCGCGTCGCAATCGGCTCTTACGACAAGCCGTCAGTATCGCGCTTAATTGGGAAGAAAAAATCTCGATTTTTAACGTCGGTCAGGGTATGGCCGCGGCCGGTCCCTTGCCGCCCGGGTT
>OCHN01000803.1_pt1 | contig 29765 bp, 16 predicted proteins | sample 1538911 | NCBI WGS metagenome assembly OCHN01 (sample SAMN04571736, study PRJEB22368) | human gut metagenome | biome: human gut; material: stool | host: Homo sapiens | place: Luxembourg | collected 2013-01-11 | reverse complement strand
TCCGGCTCACCTTTTACAAGTTCTTTACCGGAGAATTCCATGATCACCTGTCCATCGTCTGTCGGGGAGATGAAGCTGTCATGTTTTTCTGCGGTGAAGTTTGTCATTGGCTGGAACCAGTGAGTGTAATGGGTAGCTCCATGTTCGAGAGCCCATTCTTTCATGGCAACTGCAACGGAGTTGGCAACATCAAGTTCCAGGTGTGTACCGTTCTCGATCGTTTTTTTCAGTGCCTTGTACATGTCTTTCGGTAATTTCTCACGCATGATCTTGTCGTTAAAAACAAGACTGCCGTAGATTTCAGGAATGCTCTGTGCCATAATAAAATCTCCTTTCAATGCTCCATTAATCTTAATTTCGTAATTAAATAAAAACTCTCAGATAAACAAAAAAGGCGCCTTGGATTTTGTTTTCCAAAGCGCCGTTGCTTATGTGTTGTAGTATACACAAAAAAATCGGGATGTCAACAACTTTTTCGAAAATTTTTTCAAATTTTTTGTTTGGACGGATGAATTTATTTGTATGCTTTTTTGAGGGGACAAGGGTTGACAAATCACTTTCTTCTATTATAATTTCACTGTGAAAAGCACTTCAGAAAGCAGAAAGCATTTGAAAAGAATGGGAGGAAATTCTGATGGCAGAATTAAAGGAAGCCTGCGGCGTATTTGGTATGTACGATCTGGATGGAGGGAATGTGGTTTCCTCTATTTATTATGGTCTTACATCTTTGCAGCACCGTGGACAGGAGTCTTGTGGACTTGCAGTTTCCCGCACAGAGGGCGAAAGAGGAAACATCCAGTTTCATAAGGATCTCGGACTTGTAAGTGAAGTCCTTCGTGAGAATACTATCCGCAATATGGAAGGAGATCTTGGCATCGGTCATGTACGTTATTCAACGACAGGAGCATCGGTAGCAGAGAATGCACAGCCGCTTGTCCTGTCCTATATTAAGGGAACACTTGCACTTGCACACAATGGAAACCTGATCAACACACCGGAACTGAAATGGGAACTGATCCAGAATGGAGCGATCTTCCATACGACTACGGACTCAGAAGTCATTGCGTTCCATATAGCGAGAGAGCGTGTACACACTAGGACAGTAGAGGATGCCGTTCTCAAGACCGCGCACAAACTCAAAGGTGCTTATGCACTTGTGGTCATGAGCCCGCGTAAACTGATCGGTATCCGTGATCCGCTTGGGCTGAAACCGCTCTGTCTTGGCAAGAGGGATAATACCTATGTCCTCGCATCCGAAAGCTGTGCACTGACCTCTGTCGGCGCAGAGTTCGTAAGAGATATCGAACCAGGAGAGATGGTCACCATCTCAAAGAAAGGCATCGAATCCAACAAAGAACTCGCCGGCGGTAAACATGCACACTGTGTATTTGAATATATTTACTTTGCAAGACTGGACAGCGAGATGGATGGCGTCAAGATCTACGATGCACGTATCCGCGGCGGTAAATCTCTTGCAAAATCTTATCCTGTAGAAGCAGATCTTGTGGCTGGTGTACCGGAGTCCGGCATCCCGGCAGCCAAGGGATATTCCGAAGAATCCGGAATTCCATTTGGATTTGCTTTCTATAAGAACAGCTATATCGGACGAACTTTCATCAAACCGACCCAGGAGGAGCGTGAATCCAGCGTTCACCTCAAACTGAGCGTCCTGGAATCCGCAGTTAAGGGTAAGAGGATCGTTCTGGTCGACGACTCCATCGTAAGAGGAACCACGATCGCAAACCTGATCCGCATGCTCAAGAAAGCCGGAGCACTGGAAGTGCATGTACGTATCAGCTCCCCACCGTTCCTTCATCCATGTTATTTCGGAACAGATGTACCGTCCAATGACCAGCTGATCGCTTCCAATCACAGCACCGAAGAGATCCGCAAAATGATCGGTGCAGATTCCCTTGGATACATGCAGAGTGAGTTCCTGGAGGGAATGGCAGGAGGACTTCCTCTCTGCAAGGCATGTTTTGACGGAAATTATCCGCTGGATGTCGAGGCAGAACTGAATAAGAAGATCGACTGCGGCTGTTAAACTGTCACTGATTTTGGCAGAATGTGCAGGAAAAAAAGATAAAAAAATGCGATTTATATAAAAATTACATATTTACAAAGTGTCCAAAATACGGTATAGTAATGCACATATTTAAGAGTCGTGTCTGACAAAGGCGTCAGAGGCAGATAAGGGTAAACTAGCCCCTTCATCCGCTTCTGGTGCTTTTTCTTTTATCAGACATTTATGTGTAACACAGATGGAGGAGGAAATCACAATGTCAGTTAAATATGTTTTTGTTACAGGCGGTGTTGTATCTGGACTGGGTAAAGGGATCACGGCAGCGTCCCTGGGAAGGCTTCTCAAGGCAAGAGGCTATCAGGTGACCATGCAGAAATTTGATCCTTATATCAATATCGATCCGGGAACCATGAACCCGATCCAGCATGGAGAGGTCTTTGTTACTGATGACGGTACAGAGACAGACCTGGATCTTGGTCATTATGAGAGATTTATCGATGAAAGCCTTGATAAAAATTCCAACGTGACAACCGGTAAGATCTACTGGTCAGTCCTGCAGAAAGAGCGTCACGGAGATTTTGGAGGAGGGACAGTACAGGTCATTCCTCATATTACAAATGAGATCAAGAGCCGTTTTTACCGCGCCAAATCACCGGAAGAAGAGAGAATCGCGATCATCGAGGTCGGAGGAACCGTTGGTGACATCGAGAGCCAGCCGTTCCTGGAATCCATCCGTCAGTTCCAGCATGATGTGGGACATGACAATGCAATCCTCATTCATGTAACCCTGATCCCATACCTCAAAGCTTCTGAGGAAATGAAGACCAAACCGACCCAGGCAAGTGTCAAGGAACTTCAGGGAATGGGAATCCAGCCGGACGTTCTGGTATGCAGAAGCGAACATCCGCTGACAGATGAGATCAAAGGCAAGATCGCACTGTTTTGTAACGTACCGGTCAGCCATGTATTACAGAACCTTGATGTAGAATATTTATATGAAGCTCCTCTTGCAATGGAAAGAGAAAAACTTGCCGATGTAGTTCTGGAATCCTTGAGACTTGAGAACCGCAAACCGGATCTTACCGAGTGGACAGAGATGGTCAACGATCTGAGAAATCCGGAGAGCACAGTAAACATTGCAATGGTAGGAAAATATACACAGCTCCATGATGCCTACTTAAGTGTTGTGGAAGCTCTGAAACACGGCGGGATTTCCTGCAGAGCCAAAGTAGAACTGACCTGGGTGGATTCTGAAGAATTAAATGAGAAGAATCTCGACCAGACACTTCATAATGTAGACGGTATCCTTGTTCCGGGAGGATTTGGAAACAGAGGTACAGAGGGAATGATCCTGGCAGCACAGTATGCCCGTGTCCACAAGATCCCGTACCTTGGGATCTGCCTTGGAATGCAGATGGCGATCGTAGAATTCGCCCGCCACGTATTAGGATACGAAGATGCAAACAGCATCGAGCTGAACCCAGCTACCAAACATCCGGTGATCGCACTGATGCCGGATCAGGAGAGTGTAGAGGACCTTGGAGGAACTTTAAGACTTGGAAGCTATCCATGTGTACTTGCAGATAACTCCAAAGCACTGGAACTTTTTGGAAAGAAAGAGATCCAGGAACGTCACAGACATCGTTATGAAGTCAACAACGCATTCCGTGAAGAGCTTGCTGCGAAAGGCATGACGATCGCCGGAACTTCCCCTGACGGACATATCGTAGAGATGATCGAGATCAAGGATCATCCGTTCTACGAGGGAACCCAGGGACATCCGGAATTCAAATCCAGACCGAACCATGCACATCCTTTATTCCGCGGCTTTGTAAAAGCAGCAGACGCATACGCAAAGGAGAAAGAAAGCAGGAAACAGCAAAATAAAGAATAATATAATTTTTTTTGATAGAGAGGACGAAGATTATGCAGGAAGTAACGAGAGAAGAACAGGGCCTGTATCGCCAGGAATTTGAGCATGACAACTGTGGTATCGGCGCAGTTGTCAACATCAAAGGAAAGAAAACACATGAAACTGTTGCGAATGCTCTCAGGATCGTAGAACATCTGGAGCATCGTGCAGGTAAGGATGCAGAGGGAAAAACCGGTGACGGTGTTGGTATCCTTCTGCAGATCTCCCATAAATTTTTCAAAAAAGCCTGTAAGAAAGAGGGCTTTGATATCGGTGAGGAAAGAGAATATGGTATCGCACAGTTCTTCTTCCCGCAGCACGAGATCAAACGCGCCCAGGCAAAAAAAATGTTCGAGATCATCGTGGAAAAAGAAGGACTGGAACTTCTCGGATGGAGAAACGTTCCTGTGATCCCGGAGGTCCTCGGACACAAGGCAAGAGAGTGCATGCCATGCATCATGCAGGCATTCATCAAAAAACCACAGGATGTCGAAAAGGGTCTCCCATTCGATCGTATGCTCTACATCGCACGTCGTGAGTTTGAACAGAGTAATGACAACACTTATGTTGTTTCTATGAGCAGCAGAACGATCGTTTACAAAGGTATGTTCCTGGTTGGACAGCTTCGTACTTTCTTTGCAGACCTGCAGAATCCGGAGTATGAATCCGCGATCGCAATGGTACATTCCAGATTCAGTACCAACACAAACCCAAGCTGGGAGAGAGCACATCCGAACCGTTTCATCGTACACAACGGAGAGATTAACACCATCCGTGGAAATGCCGACAAGATGCTCGCCAGAGAAGAAAATATGGAATCTCCATACCTCAAAGGCCAGCTTCACAAAGTCCTTCCGGTCGTAAACCGCAACGGTTCCGACTCCGCAATGCTTGACAATACACTGGAATTCCTTGTAATGAGTGGTATGGAACTTCCGCTTGCAGTCATGATCACGATCCCGGAGCCATGGGCATACAACGACACGATCTCCCAGGAGAAGAGAGATTTCTATCAGTATTATGCAACCATGATGGAGCCATGGGACGGACCGGCTTCCATCCTGTTCTCCGATGGTGATGTGATGGGTGCAGTCCTTGACCGTAATGGTCTTCGTCCATCCAGATATTATATTACTTCCGACGGCTATATGATCCTTTCTTCTGAGGTCGGTGTCATGCCGGTTCCGGAAGAGAAGATTGTTCTCAAAGAACGTCTCCATCCGGGCAAAATGCTCCTGGTAGATACTGTTCAGGGAAAAGTCCTCGACGATGATGAACTGAAAGAAAAATACGCAAAAATGCAGCCGTACGGCGAATGGCTGAACAGTAATCTCGTACAGCTTAAAGACATCAAGATCCCGAATATCCGTATGGAAGAGTACACACCGGAACACCGTGCACGCCTTCAGAAAGCGTTCGGATATACTTACGAACAGTACCGTACCTCTATCCGCAACATGGCATTAAACGGAGCAGAGAGTATCGGAGCCATGGGTGTAGATACCCCGCTTGCTGTCCTCTCCAATGAGCACAGACCTTTATTCGACTATTTCAAACAGCTTTTTGCACAGGTAACAAACCCGCCGATCGATGCGATCCGTGAAGAGATCGTTACCTCCACAAGCGTTTATGTAGGTAAAGATGGAAACCTTCTGGTACAGCAGCCGGAAAACTGTCACGTACTCAAGATCCTTCATCCGATCCTCACAAATACAGACATGCTCAAGATCAAAAACATGAAGGCAGATGGATTCAAAGTTGCTGTTGTATCTACTCTCTATTATAAGAGTACGAAACTGGAGAGAGCGATCGACCGTCTCTTCGTGGAGGTTGACAAGGCATTCCGTGACGGCGCAAACATCCTCGTACTTTCTGACCGTGGAGTAGATGAAAACCATATGCCGATCCCGTCTCTTCTGGCGGTATCCGCAGTACATCAGCATCTCGTAAAAACCAAGAAGAGTACTTCCCTGGGTCTGATCGTAGAATCCGGCGAGCCGAGAGAAGTCCATCATTTCGCAACTCTTCTCGGTTATGGTGCAAGTGCAGTCAACCCATATCTCGCACTGGAAACGATCCGCGAGCTGATCGATAACCATATGCTGGATAAAGATTATTATGCAGCAGTTGAGGATTATAACCACGCAGTCTTAAGTGGCATCGTCAAGATCGCATCCAAGATGGGTATTTCCACGATCCAGTCTTATCAGGGATCTCAGATCTTTGAGGCAATCGGTATCTCTAAGGATGTTATCGATAAATACTTTACAGGAACTGTAAGCCGTGTAGGCGGAATCACACTGGAAGATATCGAGGAGAACGTAGACAGACTTCACTCTGAAGCCTTTGACCCGCTGGGACTGAATACAGACCTCACACTTGACAGTGTCGGTGCACACAAGATGAGAAGCCAGGGAGAGGAACACCGCTACAATCCGCAGACGATCCATCTCCTTCAGGAATCTACAAGAACAGGAAGCTATGCACTGTTCAAAGAATATACAAAAGTCGTAGACCAGGAAAGCCATGGAGCCCTTCGTGGACTTCTGGAATTCAATTATCCGGAAAAAGCGATCCCGATCGACGAAGTAGAAAGCGTAGATGAGATCGTAAAACGTTTCAAGACAGGTGCGATGTCCTACGGATCTATTTCCCAGGAAGCACATGAGACACTTGCGATCGCTATGAACCATCTCCATGGAAAATCCAACACAGGTGAAGGTGGAGAGAGTGATGAGCGTATCGCTTCCGCAGGAAGTGAAAATGACCGCTGTTCTGCGATCAAACAGGTTGCCAGCGGACGTTTCGGTGTTACCAGCAGCTATCTGGTATCCGCAAGAGAGATCCAGATCAAGATGGCACAGGGTGCAAAACCTGGTGAAGGCGGACATCTTCCGGCAAAGAAAGTTTATCCGTGGATTGCAAAGACCCGTCATTCCACACCTGGCGTAAGCCTGATCTCCCCGCCGCCGCATCACGATATCTACTCTATCGAGGACCTGGCACAGCTGATCTATGACCTTAAAAATTCAAACGTTTATGCAGATATTTCTGTAAAACTTGTTTCTGAGGCCGGTGTAGGTACAGTCGCAGCCGGTGTTGCCAAAGCCGGAGCACAGACAGTCCTGATCTCAGGATATGATGGAGGTACCGGTGCAGCACCGAGAAGTTCCATCCACAATGCAGGACTTCCGTGGGAACTTGGTCTTGCCGAGACACACCAGACTCTGATCATGAACGGACTCCGTAACCGTGTCCGCATCGAGACAGACGGTAAACTGATGAGCGGTCGTGACGTTGCCATTGCAGCACTTCTCGGTGCAGAGGAATTTGGTTTTGCGACAGCTCCGCTTGTAACCATGGGATGCGTCATGATGCGTGTCTGCAACCTGGATACCTGCCCGGTCGGTGTGGCAACACAGAACCCGGAACTTCGTAAACGTTTCCGTGGAAAACCGGAATACGTAGAAAACTTCATGAGATTTATCGCTCAGGAGCTGAGAGAATATATGGCACGCCTTGGCGTTCACACTGTCGATGAGATGGTAGGACGTACAGACCTCTTAAGACAGTCTGTGGAAGCTTCCCAGGCAGAGCCGCACAAAGGTAAAGTTGACTTAAGTGCGATCCTCAATAACCCATATGTCGGAAACGGACAGAAAGTGACCTTCGATCCAAAAGCAGTTTACAACTTCGAACTGGAAAAAACTCTGGATGAAAAAGTCCTTCTCAAGAAATGCGGCAAAGCGATCGCCAAAGGTGAACATATCGAACTCAATGTAGACGTAACAAATACAGACCGTACCTTTGGTACAATCCTCGGTGCAGAGATCACCAGACAGACCGGAAAGGGACTTCCGGATGACACGATCGTGATCAACTGTCACGGAGCCGGCGGACAGAGTTTCGGTGCTTTTATCCCTAAGGGTCTTACACTGAACCTTACCGGTGACAGCAACGACTACTTCGGAAAGGGACTTTCCGGTGGTAAACTGATCGTCAAAGTTCCGGAAAAAGCAGCTTACAAACCGGAAGAAAACATCATCATCGGTAACGTTGCACTCTACGGTGCTACCAGTGGATATGCATTTATCAACGGTGTTGCCGGAGAACGTTTTGCAGTCCGTAACTCAGGTGCTTACGCAGTTGTAGAGGGTGTCGGCGAGCACGGATGCGAGTACATGACAGGCGGCCGTGTCGTAGTCCTCGGACGCACCGGAAAGAACTTCGCAGCAGGTATGAGCGGCGGTATCGCTTACGTACTTGATGTTGAGAACAAACTTTACAAAAACATCAACAAGGCAATGATCTCTATCGAAAAAGTAGAGAACAAATATGATAAGAAAGAACTTCGTGATCTGATCGAAGCCCATGTTGCGGCAACAGGCTCCAAACTGGGTGCAAAAGTGCTTGCTGACTTTGATGCTTACCTGCCGCACTTTAAGAAACTGATTCCGAACGAATACAAAAAGATGCTTACACTCAGCGCCAAACTGGAAGAAAAAGGACTGACAAGTGAGCAGGCACAGATGGAAGCATTTTATGAAAGCATCGGAGCAAAGCATTAAGGAGGATGAGGAAACATGGGAAAGCCAACAGGATTTTTAGAATATAACAGAGAGACAGCCAAAGTACTGCCGCCAAAGGTCCGGATTGCCAATTTCAATGAGTTCCGGACTCCACTCAGCAAAGAAAAACAGAAACTTCAGGGGGCACGCTGCATGGCATGCGGCGTTCCTTTCTGCCAGTCAGGAATGATGCTCGGAGGAATGGCATCCGGCTGTCCTCTGCACAACCTTGTTCCTGAGACAAACGATCTGGTATATACAGGAAACTGGAAACAGGCATATTTGAGACTTTCCAAGACACACAGTTTTCCGGAGTTTACTTCCAGAGTGTGTCCTGCACTCTGCGAGGCAGCCTGCACCTGTAACTTAAACGGAGAGCCGGTTTCCACAAAGGAAAACGAAAGAGCGATCATTGAGACCGCTTACAAAGAAGGCTGGGTCCAGCCGCAGAAACCGAATGTCCGCACCGGCAAAACCATCGCCGTGATCGGAAGCGGTCCATCCGGACTTGCAGCAGCACAGCAGCTCAACAGACGAGGCCACAGCGTTACCGTTTATGAAAGAAGCGATCGTCCGGGAGGACTTCTCCGCTATGGTATCCCGAACATGAAACTGGAGAAATCTGTAATAGACAGAAGGATCCGTCTCATGGAAGAAGAGGGGGTAAAATTTGTCCTCAATACAAACGTAGGCAAGGACATCAAGGCAGAAGACCTGCTGAAACAGTATGACAGAGTCGTGCTTGCCTGCGGAGCTTCCAACCCGCGTGACATCAAAGTGCCGGGAAGAGAAGTAAAGGGGATTTATTTCGCAGTAGACTTCCTCGGAATGGTCACAAAGACACTCCTCGACAGCAACTTTGAAAAAGTTCCATATGAACTGGCAAAAGGCAAACATGTCCTTGTCATCGGTGGTGGTGATACAGGAAACGACTGCGTAGGAACTTCCGTCCGTCTTGGTGCAAAATCCGTGACACAGCTTGAGATGATGCCGAAACCGCCGGTTGAGCGTGCTGCAAACAACCCGTGGCCGCAGTGGCCGAGAGTCCTCAAGACAGACTATGGTCAGGAAGAAGCGATCGCAGTCTTCGGACATGATCCACGAATCTATCAGACAACCGTTACAGAATTTATCGCTGACAAAAAAGGCAATGTGTGCAAGGCAAAGATCGTAGACCTCAAATCACAAAAAGATGAAAAGACCGGAAGAATGATGATGGTTCCGGTTGAGGGAAGCGAGAAAGTGATCCCTGCAGACCTGGTCCTGATCGCAGCAGGATTCCTCGGAAGCCAGAAATATGTAACAGATGCATTCCACGTAGCACTCAACGGAAGAACAAACGTTGAGACAAAACCGGATGCTTACGCAACTTCCGTACCGAGAGTCTTCACAGCCGGCGACATGCACAGAGGACAGTCTCTGGTCGTATGGGCAATCCGCGAGGGCCGGGAGGCTGCAAAAGCAGTAGATGAATCCCTGATGGGATACACAAATCTTTAATACAGTATTTTTAAAAGAGTTATGGCGATATTCTATATTGTCATGGCTCTTTTTTTCGTTAATACAAAATCACATAAAATTATTTATATCATTCTTGAATTTTTTATATTTAATAAAACAGAAAAACTTTTTAAAATATAGAGAAAATGAGGTATAATATCATTATGAAAGAGAAATTCAGAAAAGTAATTTTGATGATTGGGATTCTGATCACAGCAGCGGGAGTGTGTCTGGCAATGTATGCCACGGTAAGCAACTGGTATTGTGAATACAGAGCCGGCAATGAAATTGAAACTTACAGTGAGACTGTCAGCAATACCAGTCAGGATGAACTGGCACATATCAAAGAAAATGTGATAGAATATAATCGCACTCTGGCATCAGAAGAAAGCACTTCATCGATAAGCTATGATGAGATGCTTGCAGCAACAGATGCAATTGGTTATCTGGAGATTCCGAGGCTTCAGTTGATGCTTCCTATATATGAAGGAACAGAGGAAGACGTTCTGGCAAGAGGAGTTGGACACATGGAGCAGACATCCCTTCCAGTGGGTGGAGCTTCTACGCACTGTGTACTTGCCGGACACACAGGACTTCCTACGGCAAAGCTTTTCACACATCTGGATAAAATGAAAGAGGGAGATCTGTTTTATATTCATGAACTGGATGAAATACTGACTTATAAAGTGGACAGGATCAGTGTGGTACTTCCGGATGAAACAGATGCCCTTCAGATAGAAGAAGGAAAAGATTATGTAACACTTCTGACGTGTGTTCCCTATGGTGTAAACAGCCACAGGCTTCTGGTCAGGGGAGAACGTACAGAGAATCCGGTGACTGCGGATTCACAGGAAAAGGCAGACAAACCTGTAAGTGCAGTCGTTTATGCAGTTTTTGCGGGAATCATTCTGATCGTGTTTTATATATGGTTCAAACGTAAAAGGAGGAGAGCGAATGAAAAAGAATAAGAAATGGACAGTACTGGCACTGATCTGTCTGCTGATGCTGATGGTACTGCCGGTAAAGGCAGAAACAGCAGGAAGCATTGCAATACAGCTTCATTCAGGTGCTGCGGAAGTGGAAATGACGTTGTATAAGGTTGCTGCGTATGCAGATGAAGAATATACAATGACAGAAGAATTTCAGGGTTGTGGAATCACGACGAAACAGCTTTCAGAAGCAAAAAACGTTTCACAGATTACAGAGACATTGGAAAAATATGTAGCAGCACAGAAGCTGAAGGGCATACAGAAAACAAAAAAAGCAAATGAAAAACTTCTTTATGAAGGACTCCTTCCGGGACTGTATTTTGCAGTACAGACAGCCGGACAGGATAAGGCACTTGCTGAGAGCGCGCTGATCCTGCTTCCATCTACAGAAAGCGGAGAAAAAAACTATCATCCCGAGGTTACAGTGAAATGTGTTTCACAGGTGGGGGCGGTGATCCTGAACAAAACAGATCCGGATGGAAACGTTCTGGAAGGCGCCTGCTTCAAGCTTCAGCAAAAGAACGGAGATTCCTGGAAAGAATTAAATGTTTCACTGACAACAAATAAAAACGGACAACTGCAGGTCTCCGGGCTTCCTTTTGGAAAATATCAGTTTGTTGAGACAAAAGCACCGGATGGATTTGTAAAATCTGACAAGCCAGTTGCATTTGAAATTTCCAAAGCAGGGGAAGTTACAGAAAATGGAGGGAAATATGAAACCCTGTCAGGAACAGTAGAGGAGGTTCAGGTAGTTAACCAGCCGGAAAAAGAAACTACACCAGGATCAGGCAGCCCAGACAGCCATGATTCGGGAAGCAGTACGAAAACGGGTGTAAAAACAGGAGACAATACACCGATCGCGCTGTTTGTGTTCCTTCTGGCAGCAGGTGCATGCGCAGGACTGGCAGCAGCTGTTAAAATAAAGAAAAGCAAAAAATAGAGATATAGAATCCGAAATTATTCGGGGGGGGGGGGACCAAATGAGAAGCGTTCTGATTGTTGATGATGAGAGAATCGAACGAGAAGGAATCGCAGCTCTTCTCCAGATGGGAAATTATAACCTTGAAATTCTGGAGGCAGTGAATGGAAAAGAAGCATTGACAATATTGAGAGAAAAAAATCCGGAAATTCTGCTGAGTGACATCCGAATGCCACTCATGGATGGAATTGAACTCACACGTCAGGTAAAAATCCTGAATCCGGATATAGCAGTTGTGATATTCAGTGGATTCAGCGATTTTAATTATGCCAAAGAAGCAATCCGTAATGGAGTGCGGGAATATATCCTGAAACCGGTAGATCCACAGGAATTTAAAAATGTCATGGATGGTGTCATGTCATATCTGGATGAAAAGAAGCAGAACAAAGCAGCAATACAGAAAAATCAGGAATTCCTTGGTCAGTATTTTCTGCATAAATATATCCGCTATGGAAAACCTGAAGTCATGGATGAGGCCATGGAGATTATGGATGTTTCCTGGTGGAGCAGAATCGGAAGAATGTTATTGTTGAGTGGTGAGAATGGTTTCTTTGAGAACTATGATGGCGATTTTGAACAGATGCTGACAGAAGAACTTCCATTTTCATTCCATTATCTGAATTATGACTCAGACAGTTCTATCCTTTGTTTTGAGAAGAATGTTAAAGTGGATTATTATGTTCTTGCAAAACATATTTTTGAGTTTGTTGAAAAAAGCTGCGGCAGACAGATTTATATTGCCGTTTCCAGTCAGCTTGAAGGGAAACTGGCAATCCCGCAGGGAATGAAAGAACTCGAAAGTCTCATGGAAAACCGTTATTACCGAACGGAACAGTGGATTTTTATGTCGGATACAAACTGGGAAAACAAAGAAAATTATGAGCTTCCTCTTGAAATGGTCGAAAAAATGGAAGAAGATATCAGGCTTCATGATATTGCGCATCTGTGGGAACATTACGATAAATTCATGAAATATAAGGAATATGGAGCAGGATTTTCTTATATTTATATGAATTTCGTATGCACCAATCTGATTAAAAGCATGTATATGCAGATGGAATATCCGGTTGAAAAATATACAGATATCATTGAAAAAATGTTCCATGTAGAAAGTATTCAGGGAGTTGCAGAGGCACTGGAAAAGACGATACATCTTTTTGAGCAAAACCTGTTTTCTGCCAAAAACAGTAACCGGAGTGAAGTGGAAAAAGTAAAAAGCTATATTTATGCACATTATCAGGAAGATATAAGTCTTGAATTCCTTAGTGGTGAAGTATATTTATCACCGGGCTATATGAGTTATATTTTTAAGAAAGAGACAGGCGAAGGTCTTGTTCAGTTTATCAGGAAATTCAGACTGGAAAAAGCAAAGGAGCTTTTGTGTACAACGAATAAAAAGATTGTACAGATCTGTGCGGAGACAGGATTTACGAATCCATCGTATTTTTGCAAGAGTTTCCGTGAGTACTATGGATGCAGTCCGGAACGTTTTAGAAAAAATGAGATTCAGAGAGAATCTATATAAAACAATGAAATAATACTTAAAAATACAGATATGACAGTAAAAACTTGTATATATCTGTATTTTTTTGCGTTTTATGTCATATAACAACGATTGAAATTCTTATATATATCGAAAAAATGTTATATTTTTTATCGGATTTTATAAAGATATAATATTTTTAACTAAAATATGCAGAAAAGAAATTATGTGAATACACACATGATTGCAAAAGATGTAAAGCATTCTTGATTAAGGGAAGGATGAGAGGATGAAGAAGCGCAAGTGGCATAAGATAACAGCAGCTCTGGCAAGTGTTGCTGTAATACTGTCATCACCGGGAATTACGGATCTGGTGAAGGGATCGTCAACTGAATTTGTTGATATGGAACCAATATCTGAGGAAACCATTCCGGCAAGTGAAAATGAAGAAAACATCTCAAGAGCGACAGAAGACTTCTCAGATACAACAGAAGATTTTTCCGAAACAACAGAGGAGACAGAAGAGAATTCCGGAAGTGAAACAGCCACTGAGGAAGGTTCGGAGAATAACGAAGCAGACAGTGTAGACTGTATTGAAGATTTTTCCTGTGAAGACACAAGCAATACAGAAAATGTCAGTCCGGATTCTGCTTCCGCTGTGACCGTTCTGCAGAAGGCAGAAGAGACAGAAAATACAGAGCTGGCACAGGGCGAGGCACACAAAGTTACAATTACTTCAAGCGTTCCTGCAGGACAGGAGGCAGCAAAAGTCAGACTATATCTGACGGATGCACAGAATGAATCTCCGGTGACAGATCTTAAGATCACTCTTTCAAGTGGAGAGAGTACACAGGAGATCATCAAGGATCCGGTTCAGCTTCCGGAAGCCCTGAACCAGAATGAGTCGCTCACGGTTACACCGATTACGGAATACCAGCTGGATGAAGACGGCGATTATGTATTTGACGAAGACGGTAATTATCAGATTGCAACTTACTATCTGGAATATGAAGTACCGGCAGGAGGAAGTACAGCGTTTGAGGCATCTTTCGTTTATACAACAGATGCAGAAGAATATGATTTCCAGGCAAGACTCAGAGCCCGGATGTTCCGCGAGACAGAAGGAACAGGCGAAGAGATTTCACTGAACGAAGAGGAAAGCAGACTCACACTTATCTGGAATAGCCAGGCAGAGCAGGAAACGGAAGATGATGCTCTGGTGGAGATGGAAGAACTGGCAGTTGAGAATGTTGGGGATGCGAGGACTTTGAAGGCTGGAGACTGGCTGTTCCTGGATGTGAAGGATACCACTAGCTGGAAGTTCGATGATGCAAAGGTATCCATCAATTATGGAGTTACGAACGCACCTAGTTGGGATAAGAAACCAATGACAAAAGGAAAAGATGGAAGATTTCAGATCCAGCTTACTGCTGAGATTGTTGGTACGAACAACAGTTTTAAATTTACTCTGGATAATGCAAATGGTGGGAATACTACAATATGGATGCCGAAAGATGGAGATAATTTATCTTTCACTCAGAATAGCAACTCAAATCTCTATATAGCAACTGGTGATACGAACGGACACTGGGGCAGTGAGTGGTATGATCCATTTGATCCGAATGATCACACTTCCTTTGCCAGGAAAACCATGTATTTTGAGAATAATACAGAACAATCTCTGAATGCAGTTAACGCAGTCTTTTACGAGAAAGACACAGAGGGGAATAAAAAGCCGGTAGAACAACCTGTTCCAATGCAAGTCATTCAGAATGGTTTTTCAGTAACAATCCCAGATAAAGAATGTTCGTATGTACAGTTTCAGGATACATCTGGAAAGGTATTAGGTGATACTTACTCGAACTTCTACGGTCAGGGAGCTGGCGAAGAGAATGTCGAGAGTTTCCTTTTTGCAGTCGGCTCTATGGATTGTTATAAATATGCCGGAACAGCCGAAAATTCCACCTGGGGAGTGCTGGGAGAGAGAACCGTTTATTACGATGCGACCCTGTCAAAGATGTCTTATGCAGGAAGTGGTGGTAAAAATGGTGGCAAGGGAATTCCATATGATAGTAATGATAGTAATTCAAAGGTTTACTACTATGCCACCAAAGAGAATGGAGAGGATCCAGTTCATGGTGAAATGACACCAGTGAAAGATTCTAATCTGTGGAGTGTAGGTCTTTCTGGAGTTCACACAAAAATCCGTTTTGCAGGATATGCAGTGGAAAATGCAACTACTTCGGAGAATGGTGATGGAACAGACCTGGTGAGAATTCCAGAAAATTTGAAAAATCCATGTTATTTTGGAGATGACAGTGACGATGTGATCTACAAAGACGGTAACCGTGGTGGCTACTGGGGTGAGAAAGGCAGCCTCCGCGATGCAGAGAGCGGTAAGAAAAAGACGGTTGTCGATGTGCCAGAGGGAACGTTCAACAGGGAGTCCAATACTCTGTATGTAGATACTACCCTGTACGATTATTATACAGACTATGAGCTGAATGGACAGAACCGTGATAATTATGACCCAGTAGAAATTGCCAGTCACAGGATCTATCAGCCGTTCAGACAGTTTAATCAGGCTTTAAGTACATATTATAAAAAAAATAATGTAACCTATCCGCTTTACTGGGGAAACTTCCAGAACTATAGTGGTTCTCATTTTAAAGAGATTGCAGATACTTTGAATCTGTATGGATATTCTACTTATAATCAGTTCTTTTATGAAAACAACTCGATGTGGGATATTAATGGAGCGGAAATAAAACAGGGAGGACAGAATGCAACACAGGGCTTAAGTGGAGCACAGTTGGCAAATGGATCACTGACACTGGCAGGAGGTGCGATCGCCCCGTTCTTTAATGAGGATTTTCTGAAAGGCAAGAACAGTAAGAATACAGTCCTGGGAAATGTATACCATAATGTTACTTTCCCATTTATAAAAAAAGCATTGACAAGTTCATCGACATCTTCATCAGGAACCGTTGACTACTGGTGTTTTGACAGTGCAGATCAAAGTAATTCAAATAAAAACCTTCGTCTGAAATATGATTCTTCAAATGGATACTTTCTGCAGTCAACGAATGACATTGTGAAGGGGCAGACAGTAGATGGAGGAAACGGACATCCGGCCACAGCAAATGGAAATTATTTTCCTTTGAACTCATCATCAGAGAGTGGAAAGGCCTGTAAGCTGAATTATGGATTTGGACAGAAACTTCAGTTTAAATTTCGTCTGACACAGGATGGAACAGTTACAACTACAAGTAACGAAAAAGTTCCGATAGAATTCAACTTTTCAGGTGATGATGATGTATGGGTATTCATAGATGATCAGCTGGTTCTTGATGTGGGCGGTGATCATGATGTTGTATCCGGTCGTATCAATTTCAGAGACAAGAATGCCTGGGTAAGTAAAGTAAAGAATCAGTTAGGCGGCGGATTTACTGATGATAAAATAACAGCTTTTCCGGAATCTTTAAAAAATGATTCGGATTTTTACAAAAAAGAACATACTTTGACCATGTTCTACATGGAGCGTGGACTTTGGGAATCTAATATGAAGGTTACCTTCAACTTCCCGGATGAGAACCAGCTTCAGGTGGAGAAGCAGGTGGACACTACAAATGTAAATGATCTGTTCAAAAACTTATTCAAAGATACAGATCTGTTTGACTTTACAATAAAGAACCTTGCAACACATTATGGAACAACATCTGCTTCAGCTACAACAACAGCACCGGTGAAGATCAGTGCTTTGGATTACAACGTTGCCCCGGCACATACCAGTAATATATTTGAAAAAGCTACAAAAGAGGGATCGGCTTCTGTTCACTGGTATGCGAAAGAACAGGACGTGGAAAGTGCTTATCGGTCAGAACGGTATGGAGAAGTGACTTTAAACAATGCGGTAGATATTTCCAAGATGCAGTATCTGGAATTTAAATTCTATTACGATTACGATGATACACCATCACTGTCCAATATGTATCTGCAATTGGAAGATTCAAGTGGTAATACAGCGGGCTGTCTGGGACAGGAAACTCTTTCCGGACGAACTTATGGTACTGTTTCTGTTGCGAGCAAACAGTGGATAACTGTAAAACTGGATCTCACAAAATTGTCAGGAATTGAAGGCTTTGGTAGCTTGAAAAAAATCCGTTTCGGTTATAACTATCCAAGACATATTTATCTGAAGGATTTTATATTCCGTCCGACGGCAGAACTGACAGCTTCTACCGGATTTGTGACGAAGCAGTATGATATCGCAGACTATGGTTCAGCTACATCAGGTAAACTGGAGAATCCCAAAGGTGCGGTATACACTTCTTCCGCAAAGTCAGGAGCCTATGCAATTGAGGATGATGGAAGCTTTGTATTGCGGGATAAGGAAACCATTACATTTAAGGATCAGTTCCGTCGAGGCAGTTATATTTACCTGAAAGAAGACGTCGATCCAAATCTGTTTGAGACGACCTGGACCATGTTTGAGAATGGACAGCCGGTGACTTCCATGGGAACAGGAAGCACTGTAACAAATGGAAGCGTGAGCAGTCTTAATAAGGTGACAGGGCTTTCTGTTAATGATGGAAGAACAGAAAGCTACATTATGGGGACTGACACAGAAGGTCAGAAAATCGATAATGCTGCTTATAGTGGTACGAAACCGACAGAGGATACCTTCGTATTCCGCTCCTATGTGAAGCCGGATGATACTACGACTTTAACTAAATTGAAGGCAGTCTTTTACAATAAAGTTAAGACAGGTTCACTGACAATCAAGAAAGAGGCTGCATATCCGACAGATCAGTTGGATGGTACTTATAAATTTAAACTTACATTTACCAATGTGGGTGGTGCCGGACTGGAGACAGCGCCGATTGAAGTACCGGAAATATCTCTGAAAGCCAAAGAAAACTATACGATCACAGGAATTCCGATCGGAACCTTCTTTACGATCGAAGAGATAACACCGGACGATGGCTCCACCCTCGACAGTATTTTGCTGAAGCTGAATAGAGTGCAAGTGCAGCAGAAAGTCGGAACGACCGTACTTCAGGGATATATCAAACCAGCAAATACAACGGGAGAAGAATCACAGGCAGAAGTAGTATTTAAAAATACAAAAAAACCAAAGGTAAATCTGTCTGTGGAAAAACTCTGGGAAAAAGCAGCAGATGAACCTTATGCAGGAACACTTCCGGATAAGATTTATGTCCAGCTGCAGAGAAGGTCGTCGGATACAGCTGCATGGGAGGCAGTAGATTATAACAACAGCATTTATACAGAGCTGACATATAACATTTATACTGAAGAATGGAAAACATCGTTTAAAGACCTGGATAAATATGTGGACTATACAAAGTCACAGTCACCGCAGGATGCATGGAAGTATCGTATTGTTGAGGTAACCGTGACAAAAGATGCAGATGGAACAGTGACAGCAGTAACACCTGTGGAAAATGGAGGCTGCATCGAGTTCACGGAAGGCAGGTTTGCAGTTACTTATAATTATGGCGATACAGGAATTTCCATTGATGATACAAAGAATACAGGTTCTGCAACAATTATCAATACCTATCAGCCGTCAAAGACAAGTATTCAGATTCTGAAGATAAAGGCAGGAACATCAGGAAAGAATCTGGTGAAACTTGCCGGGGCAGAATTTAAGCTTGAAAAACTGACTGCCGATGGAAACGATATTGACTCTGCATTTGTAGCACAGACTGTTACAACGGGTGGTATCAATGGAAATGGAGAACTTGGATTTGCAAAATTTGAAAATCTGGAAGATGGAACCTATCAGATCACAGAGACAAAAGCTCCGGATGAATACAATCTTTTGAAATCACCGATCAAGGTTGTGATCAACAGAAGAGATAATTCCATCACAGTAGATGGAGGCGAAAATTCCATTGGAAGTCTCCAGGAGAATACACTTACGATCCAGGTTGCCAATCAGGCAAAATTCCAGCTGCCGGCAACAGGAAGCTGGAGCAGACTGATCCTTGGCTTTACCGGTGCGATCATCGCCGGAACTGCGGTAATCATGTATCTGTTGTTACAAAAGCGGAGAAAGGAGGGCAAAACTTCCTGACCGCTTGCAGAAACAGACAGATGATTCAAATATATGATACCAGGGTCAAAAAGTGCAATGCACGAAACAATCCGCAGGTATCTTAAAAAGCAAAATGAAAAAGGAAATGAAGAAAGAGAAAGAGAGGAAACGAGTATGAAGAAATTCAAAAAACTCCTTGCCGGTCTCCTTGCCGGCGCAATGATGCTGGGCAGCATGTCAGCAACTGCATTTGCAGCAGACGCGACTACGACTACAAAAATGCCAACAATTGTAAATAGGACAGGATCATTGACAATCCATAAGTATGAGTATAATGGTACAGGCACTCCTTATGAGGGTACTGGTTCAGAGAATGATGAAGTGCCAGATGGTGCAAAACCTCTTGCAGGTGCAGGATTTACTCTTTATAAAGTAGCAAATGCTGATGACCTGACAGAATATTACAGTACAAATCCGAAAGATCTTCCAAAGGTAGAGTCTTATCTTTCAAATGGAAAGATTGATAATTCGAAAGTAAAGATAACAATTAGTGAAGTAAAAACAGATGCTAATGGAATTGCAAAATTTGAAAATCTTGCTCTTGGTTTTTATGTAGTAATCGAGACATCAACTCCTGATAAAGTTACCACTCCGGCAGCTCCATTCCTGGTATCTATCCCGATGACAACGGTAAGCGGTGACAGCTGGTTATATGACGTACATGTTTACCCTAAGAATAAGACAACTTATGGTGGCGTGACATTAGAGAAACAGGGAAAAGATGGTGCAAAATTACAAGGTGTAACCTTTGTACTTCAGAAAAAGAACACAACTACAAATAAATGGGATGATGTTACAACTAATGAAAGTACAGGTGAGACACTGACACTTAAAACCGATAATAATGGACAGATTAATGTAGATGGTCTTTCACAGGGTACATACAGATTTATAGAGACTGACCGTGGCAATAATAACGGATATATCATGGATGGTGCAACAACTTATGAATTTGTTGTAGGTTCAGATGGAAAAATAACTTATGGTGGAAAAACAGAAAACAATATCGCAGTTTCAGTAACCAACGAAAAACCTGACATGACCAAACAGGTGCAGGACAGAACATCAGATGATTGGGAACAGGATGCAGATTACAATGTAGGTGATATGGTACCATACCAGATCACAGTAGATGTACCATCCAATATTACTAAATTAAAAAAATTCACACTTACTGATACACCTACAAATCTTGATGATAAACTTAATACTGTAAATGTAACATGTGAAAATGCCGTTGTTGAAGCTGATCCTAGTGTATATTCAGTTGAAGAAGAAGGTGAACACGGATTTAAGATTACATTTACTCCAGCAAATATGGGCGATTATGCAGGAAAACAACTTGTAATCACATACAAAGCAGAACTTCTCGACACAGCAGTTACAACAACAGGTGGTAACACGAACAGCGCAAAGCTGGAATACTCCAACAAGATTCTTCCGGATACAGATGATGGAAGCAACCCGAATAAACCAGGAGAGCCAGGAAAAGATTCTATCAAGAATACAACAATTATATATACCTTCGGACTGCAGGTATTAAAGAAAGCAGAAGATGGTACAGCACTTAAAGGTGTAGAATTTGATCTTTACAAAGAAGTGCCAGCAGATACTGATAATGCAATAACTGGAGCTGATGCAAAAGCATTAGGACTTGATTCCACTAAAGCATGGCTCAAAATTAATGATGCTCCTTTAACAACTGATAAAAAAGGTAATGTTTCTCAGAGTGGTCTTGCAAATGGAACTTACTATCTGGTAGAGACAAAGACAAACAAGGGATACAATCTTCTGAAAGCACCGGTTAAAGTAGAATTAAATATTGAATATGAGACAACTACAAAAGATGAATGGGTTACAGATGAAAACAATGTGAAAACTTTTGTGAAACATGAAGTTACAGAGACAACATTCAAAGAAAATAATAGCTCTTCTAACGGAACTCACACAGAAACTATCATCAACAAAAAAGGCTTTACCCTCCCAACAACTGGTGGTATGGGTACAATCGCTATCACAGCTCTTGGTGTTGCCCTTGCATTCGCAGGTGTTCTGATCATCGGCGCATCCAGAAAGAAAACTGTGAAATAAGAACTGAGGAATGACTAAATATAATTCATTAATTAGCTACCATAAATTCTCTTTTTGAATAAATCCTACAGGACAGACTCGTCACTCTGCCGTAAGGCAGAGTGTGAGTGTGTCTTATTTGCCTTATATGCAGATGTCTGAAAAACAGCTCAGGCCGCTTCATATAAGACAAATGAGAGGCAGGGTTCAAAAGCCCCGGCTATCACAGGGAAAGGAACTACAGGTCATGAAGAAACCAAGGCTGACGACGATTTTCAGTATGATTCTGATCTTTGCGGGAATCTCGCTCGCATTATATCCGACTATCAGCAATATACTCGCACAGAAGCATGCTTCGCAGGCAATCACGGAGTACAATGATGAGATTAAAGACATGGATGAAGAAAAGATCGATGCGGTAAAGGAAGCCATGCAGCAGTATAATGAACAGCTTGGAAATGCAGTTACCCAGGATGCCATCGGTGAGCAGCAGACAGGCACCAGTCATGTGGATATGCTGGATATCGGAGATGTGATCGGCTATCTGACCGTGTCGGTGATCAATGTAAATCTTCCTATATATAAAGGTACATCACAGGATGTTCTGGCCAAGGGAGTTGGCTACATTCCGGAGACTTCTTTTCCGCTGGGAGGAAAGAGCACGCACAGTGTGCTGACAGGGCACAGAGGACTTCCGGATGCCAAGCTTTTTACAGATATGGACAAGGTACAGAAAAAAGATCAGTTTTATATTCATGTGCTGGATGAGGTACTTGCGTATGAGGTTGATCAGATCAAGGTGGTTGATCCGGAGGACACTTCGGATCTGGATATTGTGGAGGGAAAGGATTATGTGACGCTTGTCACCTGCACACCGTATGCTGTCAATACGCACCGTCTTCTTGTGAGAGGACACCGTGTGCCGTATACAGGAGAGGAAAAGGCAAAAACAGTTTCGCAGATCCGTCCGGCGGCAATGGCGAAGCGAGTGGTAGATGTATGGCCATGGTTCCTGTTTATAATGGCAGGTGTGGCTATGACAGAAGGGGTGATTATTTTACTGATCCTCATAAAGAGGCACCATGATAAGAAGAAAAAAGGATAAAAGCACTCTGACCCAAGGCCAGCGTGAACCGTGATGATACTGAGAAAGACAGGAGAAAGCGAAAAATGGAAAATAAAAAAACAGAAGAGATTATGAGAGAGGTCCGCAAGGTGATTTTCGGCAAGGATGAATGTATCCGTCAGGTAATGACAGCGATTCTTGCGGGCGGTCATATTCTGATCGAGGATATCCCGGGGGTCGGCAAGACCTCCATGGCACTTGCTTTTGCAAGGGCAATGAACCTGACACAGAACCGTGTTCAGTTTACTCCTGACGTACTGCCGTCGGATATTGTCGGATTTTCCATGTTTATCAAGGAAAAAGAGACATTTGTCTATCAGCCTGGAGCGGTGATGTGCAATCTGTTTCTTGCAGATGAGATCAACCGAACTTCTGCCAAGACGCAGTCTGCGCTTCTGGAGGTTATGGAGGAAGGAACGGTCACCGTAGATGGTGTGACAAGGAATGTTCCGGATCCGTTTATCGTCATTGCGACAGAAAACCCGATCGGGTCCGCCGGAACACAGAGACTTCCGGAATCTCAGCTGGACCGTTTTATGATCTGTATTGAGATGGGCTATCCGGATATTCAGGATGAAGTGCAGATCCTGATGAAGCAGTCCGGGTTTGGGGCAATGAAGGATGTAAAAGCTGTGATCAGTGCGGACGATCTTGCCCGGATGCAGAGAGAAGTCTCGGAGATTTTTGTCCATGAGACGGTCTGTCGATATATCGTGGATCTTGTAAATGCAACGCGTTCACATGAACTGGTGTCTCTGGGACTGAGTACCCGTGGTGCCATAGCAGTGACCAGGATGGCAAAAGCCAGTGCATATATGCAGGACCGTACATTCGTACTGCCGCAGGATGTGGCGGAGGTTTTTCCGGCGACTGCAGTGCATCGTCTCAAATGCAGTGCGAGGGCAAAGTTAAGTCAGGGAGACCAGAAACAGATCATCGGAGAAATCCTGAAATCTGTCAGACAGCCGCGGCCGGAGAGATAAGGTATGAAAAGTAAGATCATATATATAGTACTGGTGCTGGCTACGTTGTGGGCGGCAGCAGCCGGCAGAGGAGAGTTTGCTTTTTTTCTGCTGGTTTTTGAGCTCCTTTTTGCAGTATGTATGGCAGTTGGCGTATGGTATGTGGCGGGAAAGCTTCGCGTATCGGCGAAGACGGAAGGTTCTGCAGTCACCAGAGGCGAGCGGGGGAAATTTATTCTTGAGATCGAAAACCCGACAGTTTTCCCGGTCGGAGATATCCGGATCGTGATGGAGATCACCGGCGCAGGCAGGATCGTCCGGCACACTGCGACAGACAGAAAGAGCAGGGATTCGTGGCAGATTTTGCTGGAACCGGTACACTGCGGTTTTTTCAGAGCCAGTGTGACGGAACTCAGAGCATTCGACTATCTTGGACTTTTTTCGGCAAAGATCAGGATTCCTTCTCTTGCCAGGACAATCGCAGTCATCCCCAGGATCCATCCGATGGACGGGGAAACAGTACAGGGATTTTACGGGGAAGAGGAAGACAACGAAAATGCAGCCAGGGCAGGTACGGACAGTCAGGAGATTTTTGATACGAGATATTACCATCAGGGAGATATGCTCAAAAATATCCACTGGAAGCTCAGTGCCAAGGAAGATGAACTTCTTGTAAAGGAATTCAGCATGCCGGCCGGTCGGATGGTCAGTGTTTATCTGGATACATCGGACGGGACGGAAGAAAAAACAACACCGGATCAGCTGGATGAGTTTCTGGATCTTGCGGCATCTCTGGGAGATGCGCTGGTTGAGAAAGAGCAGCTGTTTGAATATGTCTGGATGGAAAAGGGAACGAAGGAAGCCCTGCATTTCGAGGTGAACGGAAGGGAAGCTTTTTATCAGGCACTGGAGTGTATTCCGGGAATTTGTCAGGGAATATCCGACAATGTCCTGGTGCCGGAGCATGGTGGTGTCAGGATCACGATGGACGGACGAATACAGCGATATTTTCCGGAAGGTGAAGGACGTTTATGAGAAAAAAACAGACGCAGAAGGAACAGAACAATATGGAGGTGCTTATCCTGGATTCAGGGTACGTCCCTCAGTCAGAAAAGAAGCAGACAGAGAAAGGCAGAATGTTTCTGTCTTTTCTGGTACTTTTTGGGGCAGTCGGAGTTCTTGCCGGAAGTCTGGTTTCAGCGTTTTCGATAAGGGATGAGAGATTGTGGCTTCTGATACCGGGAATCTTTCTGTTCAGCCTGTTTTTCAGCTGGTTTTATGCGGACAGAAGGCTGGATTCGAGAAGGATCTATGGTTTTCTTGCAATTGTGATCCTTTATATGGCAGTCTGTTTTGTACTGCAGAACAGGATCACCGCAGGCTTTTATCAGACAGCTGATTTTGTGATGAGCAGGATCAATCAGGTCTATCATGGAAACATGAGGCTGTATGGAGTAAAGGGAAGCGGTGATGTGGTGATTTTCTGGCTGCCTGTACTTTTTCCGGTGACGGGGCTTCTGGGGGCAGGAATTGTCAGAAGGAGGAACTGGCTTCTGATCCTTTCCGTTCTGTTTCCGCTGGTCGCACTGATGATGATCGCCGGAGGCAGACCGGGAAATCTCTGGATGTATTTTCTGGCAATGAGTATTCTGCTTTTGTTTACTGCAGGGCGGAGTTATTTCTGTGGATGGAAGGCAGGGCTGGCGGCACTTCTTGCTGCCGTGGTCGTATCTGTCCCGTCATGGTGTATTTCCATGCCATTGGCAGGAGCGGAGATCCCGGCAATTCAAAGAAGCACGACAAGGATACAGAATCGGCTCCTGCAGTCTCTGTGGAGTTTTCTACCGAAGATCTCAGGGGGAAATCTGCAGCTCTCTCTGGAAGGAATCGCGGGAGGTGTAGACAACGGAGAACTCGGAACGACAGACGGAGTGTTTTTTACCGGGGTGGATGCCCTGAAAGTGACCAGTGTGCAGAGACCTTCGGAGACGGTCTATCTGAGAGGATATATCGGTGAGACTTATACAGGGAGCAGTTTTGAGCCGGGAGCGGAGGGAAATTTTCAGAATGCAGCGGCTGTCTGGAAAACAGACGGGGATTCCTCAATCTATATACAGAATCTTCCTTTTCTGAGGACGATGTATTATGAGAAGCAGTCGTCAGGAGAGAATGCCGGGGAATCAGAAAGCGCAGTGAACCAAATCACCGTAGAAAATCTGAATGCCAATCCGGAGTACACGTATGTTCCATATGATGCTTTTTTGAATGATGTGTATCAGATCAGTAACGGGGATGGGGCAGTTTGCGGACAGAGCAGGCAGGATGATATTTTTTCCTGTTACTGGAGAAGCAGTGCCAAAGAGATTCTGGAAAGCTACCGGGATGGAAAGGACACTTCCGGTGTGCTGAATGACACGGAAAAATCGTATCGGAATTTCTGCAGTACCTATGATCTTCAGATTCCCGAAAAAGGGCTTGAAAGGCTGAAGAAGGAATGTGCGGAAGCGAAGGAAGAGAATCACTGGGGAGAATCTGAGACGGGTGCAGAGCTGCCGGACTGGGCAGTTGCAGATGAGTATGAAGAGATTCGTCAGTATGTGGTAAAAAGACTTCTTCGTGACTGCAGCTATGAGACAGATACGGATAAGCTGAAGGACGGTCAGGATTTTGTGGAGACTTTTCTCTATGACACAAAGGAAGGCTACAGTATGCATTTTGCGGCTGCTGCGACGATGATGTTCCGTATGTTTGGCGTTCCGGCACGTTATGTGGTGGGATATGTGGCACCACAGGAGCTTTTTTCGGAAAATGCAGATCAGACTTATACCGCTGTTCTGGAGGATGACAATGCTCATACCTGGGTGGAAATCTATCAGCCGTTTCTTGGATGGACTCCGGTGGAAGTGACACCAGGTATGGAAACAGAGTTTGTTGACCAGCCAGAAGAGAAAGAGCAGAGTGACAGTGTTCCGGAGGAAGCGAAGGCGGAGAAAGAAGAGGAAGAAATCAGCGTATCCGGATTTGCAGTCCGTCTTGCCGGCTGGTTTACAGGACATCTTGCAGATATTCTGAAGTTATGCGCTGTACTGTGCGTGCTGATGCTTGTTCTTGGAAGCGGAATGAAGATTCGCGCTGTACATAGGGCTCGTTACGGAACGGGAGAAGAACCGGCAGCTGCGGTGAGGGCGATTTATCGCTATATCTGTCGTATTCTGTACAAAAAAGGCATGTCGAAGGACTGCACGGCGGCAGACGGTGGAACGATTCACTTTATCAGAGAGTTCTGCCCTGCCTTTACGGAGGAAGATGGCAGCAGGCTTCAGGAACTGATCCTGAGGGCAAGCTATGGAAATGAACCGGTGACAGAGGAGGAGCGGCTGTGGATGCGTCGGCTCTGCCGGCAGATAAAGCGGTCTGTACGTGGAAAAAAACGTTGACAAAGACCATGTCGGTTGCTATAATACCTGCATGAACAAAGGCGTTCTTTTGGATGGTAACCTTCCGAAAGTACGCCCTTTTTTTATACTTAATAATAAGGAGAGAATGGCATGGGGAATTATACCAGAGAAGAAATATTACAGATGGTTGAGGAGGAAGACGTAGAATTCATCCGCCTTCAGTTTACTGATATGTTCGGTGCGATCAAGAATATCGCTGTTACGACCCGGGAACTTCCCCGTGCGTTAGCGAATCAGTGTATGATCAACGGCGAACAGATCGCAGGGATGGATCCTGAAAAGGGATCTGATCTTTATCTCCGTCCGGTGCTGGATACTTTTGCTATCCTGCCATGGCGTCCGCAGCAGGGAAAAGTTGCGAGAATGATCTGCAATCTCTACTGGCCGGATGGTACACCATACAAAAACAGCCCGAGATATATTCTTGAGAGAGTAGCCGAAGAGGCGGAGCAGGAAGGATACACCTGTTACATCGATCCGGAGTGTGAGTTTTTTCTTTTCCACACAGACGATAATGGCAATCCGACAACCGTAACACACGAAAAAGCAGGATACCTGGATATGAGTCCGCTGGATCTTGGCGAGAATGCAAGACGTGACATGGTGCTGACTCTCGAGGATATGGGAATGGAAGTAGAATCCTCCCATCATGAAGCAGCTCCGGCACAGCATGAGATTGATTTCAGCTATGGTGAGATCCGTGATATCGCAGACTGCATCATGACATTCAAGATGGCAGTCCGTATTGTTGCAAAGCGTCATGGCCTTCATGCAACTTTTATGCCGAAGCCAAGGGCAGAGGTAAATGGTTCCGGAATGCACATCCAGTTTTCTGTATTCAAAAATGGAAGAAATCTGTTTGAAGACGCAGATCATCCGGGAGAATTAAGTGAAGAGGCCCGTTATTTTATCGGAGGACTTCTTGCACACAGCAGGGAGATGGCACTGATCACCAATCCTCTCGTGAATTCCTACAAGCGTCTTGTTCCTGGATATGATGCACCGACAGAACTTACCTGGACAGAGAATAATCAGAATTCACTCGTCCGTATCCCTGTAACAAGAGGAGAGGGAACAAGAGTGGAACTGAGAAGCCCGGATGCATCTTCCAATCCATACCTGGTGTTTGCAGTATGTCTTGCAGCCGGACTGGATGGAATCCGAAACAAAATTTCTCCTACAAAATCGTCAAATATCGCAACACAGGATCAGGAGACCGAGCATCTTCCGGAAACACTCAAAGATGCGATCGAGTTTTTTGAAAACAGCACCTGGATCCAGGGAATACTGGGCGAAGATTTTTGTAGAACCTATCTTTCTGCGAAGAAGGATGAGTGGCTGCGTTATATCAGACAGGTAACTGACTGGGAAATCGAAGAATACCTGTATCGCCTCTAAACACAGGACGAAAAATAGGAGAACACTTGTATGAGCAGCATTGTGATCGCATTACCCAAAATCGAAGATGCCAGAAAAATCCGTGCAGTTCTGGAACGGCATGGATTTACCGTTGCATCCGTATGTACAACCGCATCAAATGCTCTGTCAAGTGCTTCTGAACTTGGAAGCGGTGTGATGATCTGCAGCCATCGGCTTCCGGATATGAATTATCTTGATCTTTCAGAGTGCATGCCGAGAGATTTTGAAATGCTGCTTCTTGCGTCTGCGAGAGTGATCTGTGAAGTGCCGACATCGATCCTGTCGGTACAGATGCCCATCAAGGCAAGCGACCTTGTCAACACAGTGAATATGATCCTGACGCAGCAGGAGCGAAGAAAAAGAAAAGAAAAAAAGAAACCAAAGGCACGGTCCTGGAAAGAACAGAACTATATATCCAATGCAAAAATGATGCTGATGCAGCGAAATCATTTAAGTGAAGATGAAGCCTACCGTTATATCCAGAAATCCAGCATGGATTCCGGAACGAACATGGTAGAAACAGCACAGATGCTTTTGATGCTTTTATATGATGAATAATAATAGAAACTTTTAAGAGACTTATAATATGGAGGATGAGGAAATGGAGTTTTTGGATGGTACATGGAAAAAAGAAGTTACTTCGTGGGAAGCACTGTTAGGAGAGGAACTTCTGGATCAGGAAGTTGTTCTGGAAGGAGCCGTTCACAGCATCCGAAATATGGGCGATGTTGCGTTCGTGATCCTCAGAAGAAGAGAGGGACTTTTTCAGACTGTTTTTGAAAATGAAAAAGCAAACCTTTCCATTCATGATCTCAAAGAGGCAATGACACTTCGCGTGAAAGGAATCCTGAATGCAGAAGAACGTGCACCTCATGGAAGAGAGATCCGCATCAGAGAAATTGAGATCCTGTCACAGCCGGCAGAACCGATGCCGCTGGCGATCGACAAATGGAAATTAAACACATCTCTGGAGGCAAAACTGAATTTACGTCCGATCGCACTCCGTAACATCCAGGAACGTTCCAAATTCAAGATCCAGGAAGCGCTGACACGTGCTTTCCGTGATTACCTCTATGAGAACGGTTTCACAGAGATCCACACACCGAAGATCGGTGCAAGAGGAGCCGAGGGTGGAGCAAACCTTTTCAAATTCAG